>VOFG01000302.1_pt1 | contig 71247 bp, 86 predicted proteins | sample 5384171 | NCBI WGS metagenome assembly VOFG01 (sample SAMN12384726, study PRJNA508395) | human gut metagenome | isolation source: healthy gut F | host: Homo sapiens
TTCTTACCGGTAACCTTTACCTTCTCAGCGTTCACTACGATTACGTAATCACCTGTATCGATATGTGGTGTAAAGATTGGTTTATTCTTTCCTCTTAATACCTTGGCAACTTCAGATGCCAGGCGTCCTAATGTCATACCTTCAGCGTCAACTACATACCATTTTCTATCAATGGTAGCTGGGCTAGCCATAAAAGTCTTCATCGTTATTCCTCCTAGAAAAATGCTGTTCATCTCAGGCAGCGTGAATGTCCGGCACACTGTCCTCCATGTCATATTGTTTATAGTTAAATGGCACTCCGGGGCTTTGGAATGACATTTATTCACTATCACAGACTTAAATATTATATTACACGACTCCTTGCGTGTCAATATCTTTTTCTTCCATATACTCAATTCCCATCATAGTCAGTCCGTGCGCCGGTGCGGTCGGTCCCGCAGCCTCCCTGTCGCGCGCCGCGAGGATCTGCTCTATCTGCTCCGGCTCGATCTGACCTCCGCCGACCTGTATCAGCGTCCCGGCAATAATGCGGACCATATTGTACAAAAAACCGTTGCCGGTCACCCGGATTGTGATGATGTCGTCCGCTTTTGTGACGCTGCACGCATAGATTGTCCGGACCGTGGTCTTCACCTGCGCATTGACCGCACAGAAGCTCTTAAAATCGTGCTCCCCTTCCAGGTACACCGCCGCCCGGCTCATCTTCTCCACATCCAGGCTGTGGTGGTAAAAATAAGTATCCAGCCGTCTCGTCGGCATACGGAATGTCCGGTTCAAAATGCGGTACTCATATGTCTTGCGGCTGTTCTGATAGCGCGGATGCCAGTCCGCAGGAACCTCGCAGGACCCCTGCACGACAATATCCTCAGGCAGACGCTGATTCAGTGCAAACGAAATCTTATCCGCCGGCATGCGCGTCGTCGTATCGAAAATTGCCACGTTTCCCAGCGAATGGACGCCGGAATCCGTGCGGCTTGCGCCGGTCACTGCGATCTCCTCCCCCAAAAGCGAGGAAAGATGGCGGTTCAGCACTTCCTCGATCGTGATTCCGTTGGGCTGCACCTGCCATCCTTTATAATTCGTGCCGTCGTACGCCACGGTCATTTTTACACGTTTTACCTCTTTCTCCAAACCATTTCTCCTTGCAGCTTTATTGCGGCCACGGCACAAAGATTCTGCACAGAATGATGAGCGCCAGATACAGCCACATGATCAGATAGGACAGGCGGTCGCGTCCCTCATAGCGCAGCGGCTTCATCTTCGTTCTGCCCTCTCCGCCGTTATAGCAGCGCGCCTCCATCGCCATTGCAAGATCATCCGCGCGCCGGAATGCTGACACGAACAGCGGCACCAGAAGCGGGATCATGCTTTTGACTTTTTTTAACAGATTGCCACTCTCAAAATCGGCTCCGCGTGCCATCTGCGCTTTCATGATCTTATCCGTCTCCTCAATCAGAATCGGAATAAAGCGGAGCGCAATCGACATCATCATTGCAATCGCGTGCACCGGAACACCGATCTTAGAAAGCGGCATCAGCGCTTTTTCCAGACCATCTGTCAGCTGGTTCGGCGTTGTGGTCAGCGTCATGATTGAGGTTCCGAGAATCAGATAGGTCAGGCGGATCGCCATCAGCACCGCGCTGGTCACACCTTCCTTCGTGATCGTAAAACGCCAGACGCTTACCAGTGCCTCACCGGGCGTCAAAAACAGATTGAACACCGCCGTGATTAACATCAGAATCATGATTGCCTTTAATCCCTTTACCATGAACTTAAACGGCACCTTCGACAGCTTTATGACTGTAATCAGAAATACCGTTGCAATCGCAAGCGCTGCCACGCCACGGAAGCAGAACAGGGATATGATATAGATCATTGTACTAAACAGTTTCACACGCGGGTCCAGTTTATGGATCACAGAATCTGCCGGATAATACTGGCCCAGTGTAATATCTCTCAACATGTATAAACTTCCTCCCTACCGGAATTCTTCATCGGCGCCCGCCGGTGACTCTTTCCTCCGTAAAATGATTCCTGCCGCGGCACACCTTACCGGTGAATATCGCTCCTGCCGGAATCAATTCCCGTCAATGCCTGCATCAGGCTGGCTCTGGCTTCCTCCACCGTCGTCGCCTCCGTATCCACGGAAAGCCCGTGCTCCTTCAGTTCGTGCATCAAGTAAGTCACCTGTGGAGCCGCGAGTCCGATCGTCTCCAGCTCCTTATAGTGCCGGAACACTTCCTTCGGTGTATCATCGAACATCACCTGTCCATGGTTCATCACGATAATGCGCTCCACGTACTTAGCGACATCCTCCATACTGTGCGACACCAGAATGACCGTCATGTTCCGCTCGCGGTGCATCCGTGCCACAAGATCTAAGATCTCGTCTCTTCCAGCCGGGTCAAGTCCCGCGGTCGGCTCATCCAGAATCAGCACCTCCGGCTTCATGGCAAGCACTCCGGCGATCGCCACACGGCGCTTCTGCCCTCCCGAGAGATCAAACGGCGACTGGTAATAAAGCTCCTCCGGCATACCGACACTGCGCAGTGCCTCAAATGCCCGCAGTCCCGCCTCTTCCTTGGAAAGTCCCTGATTCTTCGGACCGAAGCAGACGTCATCAAAAATTGTCGTCTCGAAAAGCTGATGCTCCGGATACTGGAACACCAGTCCCACCCGGTTGCGCAGTTCTCTCAGGTCAAAATCTTCCTCATAAATATCCTGTCCATGAAAATAGATCGTTCCCGAGGTTGCCTTCATCAGACCGTTCAGGTGCTGGATCAGCGTTGACTTGCCGGAACCGGTATGTCCGATGATGCCGATGAACTGTCCGTCCTTGATCTCAAGGTTCACATCCTTTAACGCCTGAATCTGGTACGCGGTCTCCTCACTATATACAAAATTCACTTTATCTAAAATAATTGACATTTCTACTCTCCGATCTGTGCCACACGAAGAATCGCGTCCACAAGTTCCTGGCGGTGCAGCACACCGACGGGTACATCAATGCCGGACTGGCGCAGCAGATCTGCTAAAATCGTCACCTGCGGCACATCCAGTCTGTACTCCTTGAGTTTTCCCACCTGGGAGAACACTTCCCGCGGCGTTCCCTGCATGACGACTTTTCCCTGATCCATCACGATCACCTTGTCGGCGTCCACGACTTCCTCCATATAATGTGTGATCAAAATGATCGTCACGCCTTTTTTCCGGTTCAGCTCATGCGCCGTGCGGATGACTTCCTTCCGCCCGTTCGGATCAAGCATGGCAGTCGGCTCGTCGAGCACAATGCACTTCGGTTCCATCGCCATGACCCCGGCGATCGCCACGCGCTGCTTCTGTCCGCCGGAAAGCTTGTTCGGCGAATGATGACGGTACGAGAGCATCCCTACCGCACCAAGGCTTTCTTCCACGCGCTTCCAGATCTCATCCGTCGGCACGCCGATATTTTCCGGTCCGAAGCCGACATCCTCCTCCACGACGCTCGCAATGATCTGGTTGTCCGGATTCTGAAATACCATACCCGCAGTCTGACGCACCGCAAATGTATTCTCTTCCTTTGTGACATCCCTGCCATCCACCCAGAGCGAGCCTTCGCTCGGCAGAAGGAGCGCGTTAATGTGTTTTGCAAGCGTGGATTTGCCGGAACCATTGTGTCCTAAAATGGCAATAAAATCTCCCGCTTCCACATCCAGATCGACGTGGTCGAGCGCTGTGGAGATGGACTCCACATTGCCCTCCTCATCGCGTCTGATATATTCATGAACCAACTGTCTTGCCTTGATAATTCCCATCTGTACCCTCTCTAATCTTCCCAGCGCAGCCGGTGCAGCTCGCCCTGCAGCTTCATGTGGTCAAACTCATTCTGCCGCAATGCCTCATACAGCACAATCGCAACCGAATTGGATAAATTGAGTGACCGCGTCTCGCCGATCATCGGAATCCGCACACAGGTGTCCGGATTGGCTTTTAAGATCTCCTCCGGAATCCCGGCACTCTCTTTTCCAAACATAATGTAGCAGTCCGGCTCATAGGATACCTCAGTGTATACATGTCTGCCCTTCGTCGTCGCCATATAAATTTTAGCGCCCGGGTTCTTCTCGCAGAAATCTTCCCAGTTGACATAGGTGGTCACATCCAGTTCACTCCAGTAATCCATGCCCGCACGCTTGATTGCTTTCTCATCCAGATGGAATCCCAGCGGTTCGATCAGGTGCAGTCTTGTCCCTGTCGCCACGCATGTTCTGCCGATATTTCCGGTGTTTGCCGGAATCTCCGGCTCATATAATACAACATTCAGCTTTGCCATGTCAGTCTCCATTCGGGAGGAAACGCTCTCCTCCCTTTTTCTTATGATCTCTTGCGAAGATCTGTGATAAACGCCTCCATGCGGTTCATCGCCTTCTTCAGGTTATCCAGCGAGTAAGCATAGGAAATGCGCAACAAATCCCTCTCCGCAGTCTCCGAACGCAGTGCCCGGGACAACGGCTAATTTCTGCTGATTGAGCAGCTCCGTCGCAAATTCTTCGGACGTCATTCCGAACTCCTTGATGCACGGGAACACGTAAAATGCGCCAAACGGCTCAAAGCAGGACAATCCCATCTCCTTAAACCTGTGAAGCAGATAGCGGCGTCTGCCGTTATACTCCTCGCGCATGGCAGCCACATCCTCATCTCCGTTGCGCAGTGCCTCCACGCCCGCATACTGGCTGGTGGACGGCGCACACATAATCGCGAACTGATGAATCTTTAACATCTGCTCGATGATGATGCGCGGCCCGCACGCATACCCCAGACGCCAGCCTGTCATGGCATGGGATTTGGAGAAACCGTTGATCACGATCGTCCGGTCACGCATTCCCTGCAGGGATGCAATCGTCACATGCCGCTCCAGATACGTCAGCTCCGAGTAGATCTCGTCGCTAATGACATAAAGGTCGTGCTCTCTTACGATGTCCGCGATCTTCTCCAGATCTTTTTTCTCCATAATGGCGCCGGTCGGATTATTCGGAACGGCATCACCAGAAGCTTGGTCTTCGGTGTGATGGCAGCCTCCAGCGCTTCCGGTGTCAGACGGAATTCATTCTCCGCCTTCAGCTCAATGATCACCGGAATGCCTCCCGCGAGCACGGCACACGGCACGTAGGACACGTAGCTCGGCTGCGGAATCAGGACTTCATCTCCCGGATCAAGCATGGCGCGCATCGCCGCATCGATCGCCTCGCTGCCTCCGATCGTCACCATGATCTCATGCTCCGGATCATAGGACACCCCGTAATGCCGGTCCAGATAATGGTCAATCTCCACTTTTAATTCCTTAAGTCCGGCATTGGATGTATAGTGTGTCTTTCCTTTCTCCAGGGAATAAATGCCCTCGTCGCGGATATGCCACGGGGTATCAAAATCCGGCTCGCCGACACCCAGAGAGATCGCGTCCTTCATCTCATGGACGACGTCAAAGAACTTTCGGATACCGGACGGCTGGATCGTTGTGATTGTCTTATTTAACGGATCTCTCATCTTACATCTCTATCCTTTCATCTTTGGGCTGCTCCGCCATTACGGTTCCATGATCCTTATACTTCTTCAGGATGAAGTTGGTCTTCGTGCTGAGCACGGAATCCAGCGGGGAAAGCTTATCAGACACGAACTGTGAAACCTCGCGCAGGGTCTTTCCCTCGATCGTCACCATAAAATCAAAGCCTCCGGAGATGAGGTAAACGGAATTGACCTCCGGATAGTTGTAGATCCGCTCTGCCACCTTGTCAAAGCCCATGCCGCGCTGCGGTGTCACACGGACCTCGATTAACGCGGTCACCTTCTCAATGCCCGCTTTATCCCAGTCGATCAGTGTGTGGTAGCCGCAGATAATGTGCTCCTCTTCCATTTTCTCAAGCTCATTCATAACCGTTGTCTCATCGACGCCGAGCACAATGGCAAGCTCCTTTAAGTCAATCCGGCTGTTCTTCTCTATAAATGTCAAAATCTTTTCACGCATCGCTTCTTCTCCTTTATATCGCCTTATATAATTCGTCCGCCTTCGGAGGCTCCAAAAATCTGCGCTCCTCCTCGTTCAAAAGGACGCGGTCGTTCCCCGCGGTTGCCTTTCCGATAATCGTGGCAGGGATTCCCGCCTTCTCCAGTTCTCTCACCAGCAGATTGCCATCCTCTGCCGCCATCAGCATACAGCCACTGGAGATCAGCTGGTAGGGGTTGATTCCGAAAAATTCACAAATCTCAATCGTCTCCTGACGGACCGGTATCTTTTTCAAATCGATTTCAAGTCCGACGCCAGATGCTTCCGCCATTTCCCAGAGCGCACCGAATATTCCGCCCTCCGTGACGTCATGCATTGCACTAACGCCAGACTTGACGGCGACTGCGGCCTCTGATTGTACCGATATATAAGCATCCAGTGCTTTTGCCTTCTCGACAAAAGGCACCGAGAACTTTGTCTTTAGTTCTGTCTCTTTTTCCTTTGCGATAATGGAAGTTCCCTCAATTCCGATCCACTTTGTGACAAGAATATCCATACCCGGTCTCGCCCCTCCGGTCGAGATCAGACAGCCGTCCTTCACTTTGCCGACACCGCAGACGGAGATCACCGGCTGATTGACCACCGCCGTCACTTCCGTGTGTCCCCCCATCACCTGGATCTTTGCCTTGGCGCAGGCTTCCTCCACTTGTGCCATCATGGCACGCAGTTCGGGCTCCTCCACGCTCTCCGGCAGCAGCACCGTGAGCAGCACACCCACCGGCTCCGCCCCCGCGCTTGCCAGATCATTCACTGTAATCTGAATCGCAAGTGTCCCGATGTCCTTCGCCGTTCCGGTAATCGGATCTGTGGACATCACAAGCGTCTCATCCTCCGCCAGCTTGATCGCGGCGCAGTCCTCTCCGACGCCGGCTCCTAAGACAACCTCGGGGCGTCTGGTATGTATTTGTTTGAATACGGAGCGCTTCAGTACGCTCTCCGGCAGTTTTCCGATCTTCATCTGTGTTCTCCCGTTTATTTACAGCTTAAGGCTGTCTCTTCTGAGGCAGCCTTAAACAATCTCTTATACTTTTATTCTCCGCCTGTGATCTGGCTCTCATCCACCGTTCCGGTAATCGCCTGCTCTTCCTGCGACGGCTGTTCTACCGGTGCCGGATTTAAGATTGCTGCCGCACTCGCCGCATAAGGTGCAACCGCCGCATTGATGGTTGCCTCATCCCCGGTCGCAAGCGCCGCTCCAATCACCGCAGACACATTCGGGTCTGCTGATGCCGTTCCCACGTTACAATCTTCGGAGACGCCTTGTAGGTACTCTTATTAAAAATCTCCCGGCTCTCCTCCACACCGTCTACCGTGACAACTTTCCAAAGTCTTGCCACATAGCCGATATGCTTGCCCTGCGCAGTCTTCATATAACCCGCCGGATCTCCGGTCGCCACATACTGTGTGCCCGGATCCTGCTCGGATACCACTTCACTCTCATAAGTCACAACGCGGTTCGACGGTCTCGTGTCATGTCCGTAGATCTTAAAGGTGACATTCTTTCCCTCGGTGTATCCCTCAATATAAATCGGAATGTCCTGATTATTGACAAAACGCAGATCCTTGTAATCGCCTGCAATCGCTGCGTCCATGGATGGCTTCACATAGCTTACGATCATGGAATGATTCGAGCGCTGCGTGATCTCAAGCTCTGCCAGAATGACCGCATTGTACAATGTCGTAGATACCTGACACACACCGCCGCCGTAGGACTCGACCGTCTGACCGTTCTCATAAGCTCCTGCCAGTTCATATCCGTTTGCCGCATCCAGCGGTCCGATCGCTTCATAGACGGAAAATTCCTCGCCCGGATAAAGCAGTGTACCATTGATCTTGCTGGTTGCATTGGAGATGTTGTCGCAGCGGTTCTGACCGGAATCCTTGTAATTCGTCGTATAGCTTCCCATCATATCCGTGATCTGCTCCAGATCTTCCTCGCTGCCGCGCGGCTCCACCACTTCCGCCACGAGCTCGATCTCGGCGTTGCCACCGTCCCACTCACTGCTGATATAGTTCTCGATCGCCGCAATGGAATCCTCCACGTTGACCTCGATGCCCTGCTCGCCCTTAATGATCTTAAACGCACCGTTCTCACGAACCAGACCATTATCCACAGCCTCTGGTTCAGCTGCGCCGCTTTCCCGGAAAGGATGGATGCCACCGCTTCGGAATCCACATCCAGTGAGAGCGCAATCACTTTGTCCCCCTGCTGCAGATCCTTCTTGTCCTTGTACCGCTTGATGAGGCTGCCGCTTCTGCCGACATCTATCGCCTCGTCCACCACGTTTAAATTGGAAAAGATATTCCCAGATCAGCCGCCGTCACGGAAACGCTCTTATCGCCGGTCTTCAATGTCATCTCCGCCGAATCTGCGCTCTCCACGTACGCTTCTACCGCGCTGACCGCTTCTTCCTCCGTCATGCCGCCCACATAAATATTGCCAATATAGACACCGTCCTCAATCGTCTCCGTCCCCTGTGCTCTCATGGAAACCGGTGCCGCCAGCAATGCACAAAGTGCCACCGCACCTCCAAACAATGCAAAAAAACCTGTTCCCTTTTTCATATTCTTCCCTCTGAAATATCTGTTCTCTGCTCTGCTAACGCCTGTTTTGCCAAGCATATACTCTGCTTCCGCTCATTATAGCCCATACGCGCCTTTCTTTTCAAGGTGCATAAACACGAATATGTTTGACTCACTCCGAGATTTTTAGTATATTTTACATGAAAGCAAAACGGCGGAATGCGCTTATAATAACGCTGCAAGCACCGTTGTCAGAAGCATGGCTGCCACAACCACAATGATGATTCCTGCAAGCAGTTTTTTATTCTTTTTTTTACCAAAATCGTACATTTCGTTCTACCACCTTTCCGTTCACGCCCTGTATACCGCGCGAACCTTTTACACTATACCACAAGAAGGGATGATTCTCATGATTTTTTTAGGACTTTTTATCTTTTTTGTATGTATGTTCGCTTATCTGCGCCATAAAAGCACCGCTGCCGAAGAAGCCGCAGCCGAGAGCTTCTGGAACCGCGAGAACGAAGCAAACCACACACGCCGCAAGGACATCAGCGGACTTCCCTATATTACCATACCTCTTGCCGATTTTCCAATGGGTATCTATGACAATCCCGAATTAAAAAAATATGAGGAGACTCTCCAATCGCTTGCCGGACAGAAAATCTTAAACCTCAGCGGCAAGACCAACACCGATCTCAAACTGGAGTACGGCGTTGCCAATCTGGAAACGCTCTCCGCCTGTGACGAGAACTACACCACCCTCTGCCGCACCATCTATGAGTACGCCGAATGTTTAAAAAAGCTCGGTCATGACGCGGAGGCAGTCCGGATTCTCGAGTGCGGCATCGCCTGCGGGTCCGATCACAGCGGAAACTACCGGATGCTCGCAGACTATTATCTAAACGCCAGGGATTCCGCCGCACTCGACCGTCTTCTCGCCTCTGCCAGAGCACTGGAATCCCCCAGACAGAGTGCCATCGTAGCACTGCTCGAGGAAAAAGTAAATGCTTAATCCCGGGGCATCCGCCCGTGCACGGCGATCCAGCGGTCAAGCAGTCTCGACGCCTCACTCCGCGTCATCTGCTCCGGGATCTCCGTCTCCGGGATGCCGTAATGCGCAGCATATTTCTTGAGGCCATCCATCTGACGTCCCGTTGCGGGCGTCTGTTTTTTTGTGCGGTAACAGAGCGCATACGGCAGAAACGCCTCCGGCTGTACCGTACCGTACTCCTGTTTTAATCTCTCCAGCACGATTCCGGTCGCCATCGCATCATCGAGTGCACGGTGCGCCCTCGCACGCCCGATTCCGAAATAGGTACACAGGCTTTCCAGATCCTTTTTCTGCTCCGCCGGGAGAAAGCGCCTTGCCAGCTTTAAGGTATCCACGGCATTTCGCTCAAATGTCTGCCTGTGGTTGACCGCCCACTGTTTCAGAAAACTGTAATCAAAAATCACATTCTGACCGACCAGCACATCGTCCCCCAGGAATGTAAAAAATTCCTGCATCGCCTCTTCCGGTTCCCTGCCGTCTGCCGCCATCTCCGGCGTGATGCCCGTCAGTTCTACCACACGCTCTGACAGTTCCCGCCCGCACTTTAAAATAGCGCCATACGTTTCCGTCTGTCTGCCGTCTCTGACGCGCACGGCTCCCACTTCCAGAATGGCATCCGTCTTCGCATTCAATCCCGTCATCTCAAGATCAATGACCACATAATCCTCTAACAATCTATTCTCCCCTCTTTCCGGTTATTCCCCGGAATACTCCAGATATTCATGCTGCGCCTGATGATCGAGCGGATCTCTTCTGGTATAGTCAAATCTCACATAGACCGGATCTTCCAGCCTCTCCGGGAGCGATGCGGTATCCTGTCTGTGACCGGAAAACCGGTAGAAAAACCGCTCAATGTGCGACTGCTTTCCATTTTTACCATACTGACGCGTCATCTGTTTCCATTCATTCGCATCTGCTGCCCACGCGGGCCTGCTTCCGAGATTCTCTCTTTCATACAGGTCATATACCAGACCCTCTCCAAGCACTGGGAGCACCCCCGGCCTACGCTCTTTGCAAATTCCAGCAGGATCTCCGCCCTGCGCATCCTGGAATGACCCATTCCAAAATAACCGTGCTCCTCATAAAAAGTTCCCAGTTCCGCAAACATGGCAAACGCACTCGCATACTGCGTCTCCAGAAGCCGGATTGCTGTGGCGTACTGTCCGCTGTTGTAATACACCTCGAGCATCTCTTCCACCTGCCGGATGCGAAGGATCTCCCCGAACCCCAGCCAGTTTGTCTTAAGCACCTCATACGGCGGTCTGCTGCGGTAGATCAGACCATACTCTGTGGCATGCTCATACATGTAAGAACCTTTTAGCACTTTTAAAAATCCAAGCTGAAGCTGATTGGGCTTTAACGCATAAATCTCGTCAAACGAACGCGCAAATGTCTCATAGCCCTCATAGGGCAGACCTGCGATCAGATCCAGATGCTCGTGTATGTTTTCTTTTTCCTGGATGCTCCTTACTACCGCTTTCAGGCGGTCCAGCTGCATCGTCCGGTGAATCTCGGTGATTGTGGCGTCGTTCGTGGACTGCACGCCGATCTCCAGCTGGATCAGTCCCGGCCGCATCTGACCGATCAGCGCAATCTCCTCATCCGTCAGAAGATCGGCAGATATCTCAAAATGGAAGTTGGTCACGCCATTATCATGTTCGATTAAAAACTTCCAGATCTCCATGGCATGTTCATGCCTGCAGTTAAAGGTGCGGTCCACAAACTTCACCTGCGCGACTTCCTGCTCCAGAAAAAATGCCAGTTCTTTTTTCACCCGCTCCACATCCCGGAACCGCAGTGTCTTTTCCACCGAGGAAAGACAGTAACTGCACCGGAACGGACACCCTCTGCTCGATTCATAATAGATGATGCGGTTCCGGAAATCTTCGACGCCTCCGTAGCAGAACGGAATCCGGTTTAAATCCAGCGGCTCGCGCGCTCCGGTTTTTACAAGGCTCTCTCCGGCACGGTACATGATTCCCTTGATTCCCGAAAGATTCATCTTCTCCGCCATCTCACCGATACCCGCTTTTGCGTAACTCTCGCACAGTTCCAGAAAAGTCTCTTCTCCCTCGCCGACCATCACCCCGGTCACCTGCGGATGCTCCTTTAGAAACGCCTCTGTCTCATAAGACACTTCCGGACCTCCGACCCAGATCGGCACTTCGGGGCAGATCTTGTGGTACTCGTCCATCAGCTGTTCCACATAGTCCAGATTCCAGATATAACAGGAAAAGCAAAGCACATCCGGCTTTGCCTTATAGATTCCTTCCAATATGTAGTCTATCGTATGGTTAATCGTGTACTCCCCGATCTCCACCTGCGCCCCGCCGGTGCCATAAGCCTCCGCATAGGCGCGCAGATCATACACTGCCAGATTTGAGTGAATGTACTTTGCATTCACCGCCGTCAACAATACTTTCATCGTCTCACCTGATTCTTGCCCTCTCTTTTTGCGCGGTAAAGAGCAGCGTCCGCCACTTCAAAAAATGCGCTGGCACCCGCATAAGCCCTGTCGTACTCCGCCACACCGATGCTCACGGAAAACGACCGCTCCCCCTGCGGCGTTGTAAACATTTTCTGTTCAAACTCCTGCCGGATCTGCTCCGCCATCTCTTCCGCCTGTCCGACTCCCGCTCCCTTAAATATGATGGCAAACTCCTCGCCGCCATAGCGGGCACAGAATCCCTGCCGCGCCTTTGTGTCTGGCGCAGATGTCTGCCACTTCTTTTAAAACGACATCTCCAAACGCATGTCCGTAGGTATCATTGACATTCTTAAAATTATCAATATCGATCACCGCAAGGGAAAAACGCTCCCGGTTCTCCTCGTACCTTCTCTGGTAATACTCTAACTCCTCATAAAAGCTTTCATGGTTGTAGAGCTTGGTCAGGGAATCCCGCTTGGAACGCTCATCGTTCACGATCGCCGAATCGCTGACCAGTTCCAGCGCCACCAGCATACCGCACACTGTTCCCACGAAGATGCTGCCCTCAATAAACGGGGTTGTCAGCGGGAAATAAGAACTGGCAGGTATAAAATAGACACAGTCCAGCACATAGGCTGCAACGAGCAGCGCCGCCTGCACAAGCGTCATGACCTGGTCTTTGTAGAGCGGCGTCAGCAACATCGGCAGCAGCAGAACCATCGGCATCAGCGTCACGCTCGTATGCACCCACGCCATCACAGCCGCGTAGGATGTCAGCAGGAATATGGCACATCCCGCCATCGCCCGTCTGCTGTATACACGCTTCTGTCTGCCGGTCAGCAGGCGGTACACAAAAAGAAGCAACAGCTGCAGCCCGCTCGGCCGCACAATGAACAGCCATCCATAGCGCAGTCTGCCGCAGTCTGCAGTCGGCTTAAAAAACAGAAACAAAAACAGTTCTGTGATTAACACCACGCCCCAGATCTTCCAGCCCATCGAAAAGAAGCTCGCGCTCCACTCCTTCCAGCTTTCGCCACTCAGCCATTCATAGCTGCTGTCATGTCTGATCTTCTCCATCATTTCCCCTCATTACGAAACGTAATACTTTCTTCCTAGAATATTATACTGTATCACACCGATTCTTTCAACGGCGAGTAAACGCTCCCGATCAGAAAAAACCAGAGACAGCTCCCCAACCGTCTCTGGTTCTATTTGAAATACTCTCCCTCTTTTTAGCACATGATGTGTCTTACAATCACATCGATGCCGGCAATCCAAAGCAGAAGCGCTCCGCCGACATATGCTTTTGTCTTGTGCTGAAATCCAGATGATAACCCGTATACACGCCAAGCACAACGAATGCAATCGTCATACATACGATGATGATCAGCATCAGCGCAACGTTCGTCCCCAGGAATCCGAATGCGATCCCCGCAAGCAGCGTATAGATGCTTGTCACCGCAGTCATCCTCAGGAACTTTTTCACATCAAGGCTCTCCTCCCGGCGCTCATTGACCCATTCGTTCTTGATTGCCTTCGCAATCAGACGGATGCCGAGTCCGAAAAAGATCACCGCCGCAATCACAAGTCCTACAAAATTCTCATCGTGTGCCAGCTCATTTCTGTAAAGGAGACCGGACAGATAGTTCCCGAGCGCCAGCGCGCAAAGCTGCCATACAGCGATCAACGCGCAGATGACGGACAACTGTTTTTTGTCCACTTTTGCGACCAATGCTCCCTGGCACTCCATCGCCGCGAAAATATCAAGCGATACTCCCGCTATAATCAGAACATTCTCTATCCAGTTCATTTCCGTCCTCCCTCACATGACTCCTTATTATTATACTCTCTTCTTACAATATTTCCAGAACAAATACGGATTTATTGAGACAATTTTCATTAGTCCTCTTTCACCGCATCTGTCTTGTAGATGAACTTAATGCTTCCGTTCACGCCGTCCGCAATATCCGTGTAGGTCTGATAGTCCTCACCGGCATCCAGAACCGCCTGGATACGATCCATCAGAGGCTCAATATCACCGTGGTAGGAATTTAAGATCTTCTCAATTCCCTCCTCGTTGAAGGTAACGATTCCGTCTGCCAGCTGATGTGCGCCGTCCGATAACTGATCCACACCGTCGATCACTGCGTCGGTACCATCACTTAACGCGTTGACGCCATCGTTGAGCTTCTGATTGTTGGAAACCAGTTCTGCACTTCCGTTCTTAAGCTGCGCCACACCGGATGTCAGTGCCGGTACCGCATCTGCCAGACTCTGGGTACCATTAGCCAGTGCTCTCGCTCCGGTTACCAGACTGTATCCGCCCGAGCTCTGCTGCTCAATACTTGCCGCCATCGTGGACTTTGTCTGTTCTGCCGCTGACACGGCTGCCGTTCCGGCTGCTTCCTTCGCTCCAAGTACCGCTGCATCTCCGGCCGCTGCCTTTGCTCCGAGTACCGCTGCATCTCCGGCTGCTGCCTTCGCTCCGAGTACCGCTGCCTCTCCGGCTGCCGCCTTCGCTCCGAGTACCGCTGCATCTCCGGCTGCTGTCTTTGCTCCCGTTACTGCTGCCTCGCCTGCCGTTGCCTGAGCGACCTGTTTCGCAGTATCTGCCACACCCGTTGCCAGAGAATCTGCCGCACCGCCAAGCTGCGTTGTGATTGTAGTATCAAGCTGTGCTGCAACCGCCTGCTGTGCTGCTGCGATCTCATCCGCATGATTGGTCTGAATCTCTGCGATGGTCTCTGTAGGATGCTGCGCTGCAACCGACGCAAGTGCCGCTCCGTTAATCAGATTCTGCACATCTGCAGAAGAGGTCAGAGATCCCTTCAAGCCGTCCATCTTCGTGGTAATCTCCTGTGTTGCCTGATTCTTGATGGCTTCATACTGTCCGTTATCAAACTTTGCACCTGCCTGCTGTGTCGCCTGATTCTTAATCGCTTCCGCCTGACCGTCCACTACTGCCTCTGCCTGTGTCTTAATCGCTTCTGCCTGCGCATCTACCACTGCAGATGCCTGACTCCTGATCGCTTCTGCCTGTGCATCTACCGTGGAAGATGCCTGATTTTTAATCGCTTCTGCCTGCGCATCTACCGCAGCGGATGCCCGGTTCTTGATCGCCTCTGCCTGTGCATCCACTGCGGACGATGCCTGTGTCTGCATCGCTGCCTTCTCCTGATCGGTGAAGGAAGTCTTTAAAGTATTGTCTAACAGTTCTACGCCGTCCGCAATCGTTGCCGCACTGCTGTTCAATGTGCCAACGCCGTTAGACAATGTCGGAATGCTGTCGGAAAGCTGCGTGATACCGCTTGCGATTTTTCCGGCTCCGTCCGTGTATGCATGAACGCCGGACTGCAGGGTGCCAACGCCGTCCTTAAAGTCGCCCATCTTGGACTTCAAGGTGTCTACGCCGTCTGCCAGTTCTGCAGAACCGTCGGTCAGCTGATCCATCGCGTCTGTGAGTGTGTCAAATACCTCATCCAGCTTCGAGGTGTCATTGTCACTGTCGGCGCTGATGAAGTTCGTTGCATTCATAACCACCGTCATCGTGGTATCAAGCTTGAAGTTCTCAACCTTTGCCTTTACTTCCACGTAATCCGGAATGGTGACATCCCCGTCGAAATCGTCATCCTTTACGTTCAGGCTTTCCTTCAGTCCCGGAAGTGCATAGCCAACCACGACATTGTTGCTTCCGTCGGAGATCACCTTACCGTTTTCCACCTCGATATCCGAGAATTCATCTCCGAGGATCATGCCGCTGACTGCCATAAACGGTACATAGATGTCTTCGTCTTTTCCGTCAATCTTCGCTGTCACTTTCTGGTTGTTCGTGTAGTCGAACCGGATCGTAACCTCACCGGATTTTCCGGCAAGCTCCTCCGGTGTCACTTCCTTGCCGTCCAGATAGTAGGTCAGCTTCTGTGTCACCGGCAGCTCGCTCTCTGACGTTCCCTGGTAGAAAATGTCATTGCCGTCTGCCTGCCATGTCACTTTATTGCCGCTTTGTGTAAAGGTCTCATCGCCTTTTACATTTTCAATATCTTTTAATGTGGACGCATCTTCAAGCGTATCCTTGTCATCGTTGTTGATCAGATGATCGGAGACAATGATTTTCTGCTCCTTGCCGGTATTGTCGGCGATGACATATACTGTCTCTTCTTTTCCGATCTCTTTCTCGCTTACTTTGCTTCCGTTATCCAGCAGATCCTTTAAGCTGCTCTCGGCATCTTCCGTATCTTCCGTCTCCTCAGAAACTTCCGTCTCCTCCACAGTCTCCGTGGCAGCGCTGCCTGCCTTTGCCGCATTCACACTGTAGACGGAGGAGCCTGTTGCAACAAGCGTAACGACCAGGACTCCGGCAATAATACGGATTGCATATCTATTTTTGAATTTTGATTTTAACTCTGGTAATTTCATGGTTTTTACCTTCCTTTCCCGTTACTGTACCGATACATTGTTTTCCGACACATTCACCGTCGTGCCCTTTTTATTGCGAAATCCCATGCTCGTCGCACAGATCAGTTTATCAAAAATCATAAACATGGACGGCAGAATGAAAATAACGACAAACATACTGATGATTGCTCCGCGTGCCATCAGAATACACAGGGAACTGATCATATCAATATTGGAATACATGCCGACACCGAAGGTCGCTGCAAAGAAGCTGAGCGCACTGACAATGATCGACTGGATGGAGCTGCGGAGTGCCGTCGCAATCGCTTCCTTCTTGTCCGCCCCGTTGTAGCGAAGCTTCTTGTACTTTGTTGTCATGAGAATCGCATAATCGACCGTCGCGCCGAGCTGAATCGTACCGATGACGATAGAAGCGATAAACGGCAGCGTCGTGTGCGTATATGCCGGAATACCCATGTTGATAAAAATGGCGAACTCAATGACCGCCACCAGAATGACCGGCAGTGACACTGACTTAAATACCAGTGCGATAATCACGAAAATTGCACCGATCGACACGATGCTGACTGTCTTAAAGTCCTGATCTGTGATCTCAATCAGATCCTTCGTACACGGTGCCTCACCGATTAACATGGCAGAGGAATCATATTTTTTGATGATATTGTTGATCTCCTCGCACTGCGCGTTCACTTCATCAGAAGCAACCGCATATTCCGAGCCGACCACCATCATCTGATAATCGCCGTTGATCAAGACGTCTTTTACGTCATCCGGGATAAACTCCCTCGGGATGCCTGGTCCTACCAGCGAGTCAAAGCCAAGCGCCATCTTCACGCCATCCACCTTGCTGATCTCATCCAACATTGCGCTGGCATCTTTTTGCGGAGAGACTGCTGTCCGCAATGATCATATGCGTCGCACCCATCTCAAAATCATCATTCAGCTTATCGTTTGCAGTGATACTGCTTAAGCTCTTCGGCAGTGTTCCCGCAAGATCGTAATACACATCCGTATGCGTGTAACCGTAAATTGCCGGGCCCAACACCACCAAGAATACGATCAGGAATACGCCGTAATGCCGCACGATCCAGTCCGCAATCCGTCCCAGATCCGGGATGATAACCTTGTGCTTCGTCTTCTCGATCGCCTTGTCAAATACAAGCAGCAGCGACGGCAGCACCGTAACGCAGCAGATAACGCCGAGAACAACACCCTTTGCCATGACAATTCCAAGATCCATACCAAGTGTAAAGCTCATGAAACACAGTGCCACGAAACCAGCCACCGTCGTGATGGAGCTTCCGACCACCGATGTGATCGTATTAGAAATCGCATGCGCCATCGCACGTTTTTTATCTCCCTGAAAACGCCCCTGCTGCTCTTCGTAACTGTGCCAGAGGAAAATGGAATAATCCATCGTCACACCCAGCTGTAAGACCGCCGCGAGCGCCTGTGTCACATAGGAAATCTCTCCCTTGAAAACATTGGTACCCAGATTGTATACAATCGCCATTCCGATACTGAGCAAAAAGAAAATCGGTGCCAGAGCCGAATCCATCGTAAGTGACAGGACAATGACTGCCAGTACAACCGCAATCAGCACATAGACCGGGGTCTCCTTGTTCGACAGATTCTTGATATCTGTAACCACTGCCGACATACCGCTGATATAGCACTGATCTTTTACCACACCGCGCAGTTCCTCAATCGCATCCATCGTCTCGTCCGCGGACATCGATGTATCGTATAACACTGCGAGCAAGGTGCTGTCCTTCTCATCATTATTAAAGAAATCATAGATCTCATCCGGCAGCATCTCCATCGGAATGCTGATGTCCGCCAGTGAATCATACCAGATCACTGATTTTACGTGAGGAACTTCCTCCATCTGCTCCCGCATTGCAGATATGTCCTTCGCGTCCATACCCTCCACTACACAAAACGAGAATGCTCCCGTTCCAAACTCGTCAAGCAGGAGATCCTGCCCCTTCATCGTCTCAATCTCTTCCGGCAGATATGTCAGGATATCATAATTCACTCTCGTGTTAAAATATCCGATTGCCGACGGTATCAATAAGAAAATACTGAGAATCAAAATCGGTATTCGCAGCTTGACGACCGCTTTTCCAAATTTAATCATGGTCCCTCTCTCCTTTCCATAAAAGCATTGTATAAAAAAAAGACTGAATATGAAAATATTCAATCTTTTCTCCGTGTATCGGGTTATTATACACTCGACCCGAAATGTATAACTATCTATACATTTATATTCATTTGTATTCTGGTCCGCAATTACAGTTCTGTCAGAATATCCGTCATCGACCGCTTGATCATGTAATTATAGATTTCTGCAAGTTCCCTGGACGAAATCGTCATTCCGGACTTGATCCAGGTGATCACCACATAGCACATGGACTGTGCATAATACTCCGCGATACGCTCTGGTGTCAGCCACACGTACCGGCTTTTTCTGCCCTCTGCCTGTCCTTTGATGACCTGTAGCAGCACGCGCTCCACACAGCTTTGTGCAATGCTGCCGAATGAATTCTGTCCCTCCAGCCGGCTTGCCCTCGTGTAGAACTCCTTCTCACGCTCGATCCCGCTGAACAGAAGCACCAGCGCCTCGTTGATCATCCCGTTCTGGATCAGCGGTTCCACCGGTTCCAGCAGTTCCTTGTCGATAATCCACTCCAGCAGATCATATTTGTCCTGAAAATGATTGTAAAATGTCGGGCGGATCACGCCCGCCTTATCTGTAATCTCTTTGATTGTAATCTTCTCTATCGGCTGCTTTAACGCCAGTTCCTTAAAGCTCTCTGCCAAAAGTGTATCAATCGCACTCTTTCCCTGTCCAGTCATAACTCCCTCTCGCCCCAGGTGCTCTATCGCACTATGAGTCTCCCAACAGTTACCGCCCTCGCTTTTTCATCGTCACGCATGTTCAACATCTCTCCCGTCTCCACAACGCGCACCAGCGGACGCAGCGGGAAATTCTCAAAATTCCGTGCCACCACCGCATGCTGCCCGTTGGACAGTTCGACTTCGCAGCCGATCGGATACGCCGCCACTTTCCTTGCGAACACAGCCACAATATCCGGGTCAAACCAGCGGTCGCCCAGCGCCATCACATATTCTAACGCCTCCGACGGCGACAGTGATTTCTGTGCCGGAAACGCGGAAACCTTTGCGTCATAACAGTCTGCAATCCGGATAATGCGGGCAAACAGGTGAATCTCGCCGCCCTTTTTGCCAAGCGGATACCCTTCGCCGTTGTAGCACTCGTGATGCTCCATGATTCCCTCATACACATCCGCGGAAAATCGGCATGTCTCGCGCAGATATTCCGCACCGATCTTCGGATGGCTCCGATAGACCTCCTGCTCTTTTTCGCTGCGGTGCGCCTTACCTCCCCGCACGATGTCATGATCGATAAACCGCTTCCCAATGTCATGCAGCAGCGCCGCCGCTGCAAGCTGGCACAGCTCATCATGCGGAAGCCCCAGCCGTGCGCCGACTACCACAGAAAGGATGCCCACATGAATGGAATGGTAATAGATATAATCATCATAACTCTTGATGTCCATGATATTGCACATGATGTCTCCATTGCATATCACATCATCGACCACAGACTCCACCGTTTTGCGCAGCTTAAACTCCGCTTCCGACGGTTCCTGCTTCCGCATATCCGTGTGAAACAGATCATATACAATTTTCAGTGCCTGCCTCCGGACTTCCGGGCTGACAATCTGCTGTATCTCAATCCCCCTGGAAAACTCATCGTCCACGTAGACACCCGGGAACCCAAGGAATTCCAGATTTGAAATTTGTTCTTCTGTCAGCAGAATATGCCTTCCCAGAAGAAGTCTTCCCGCCCCGTCATAAATGTCCTGCCCCAGTGCCATTCCCGGCGTCAGTCTGCTCGTCGGTAAATAACGCATTTGTGCTTCCTTTCCGCTAAATTATTATTATTTTAGCGCTTTTACTCATCAAATTCAACCGTAACAAAATATCCCTTCGGGGTCTCTTTGACGTCTACCACTGTGCCTTCCCGCGACTTGATGCGCTGGCTTACCACATAGTTCGCCGACATCGCGTACGCCTTGCCCAGTGTATAGTAATAGGAATTGGGCAGCTTCCCTCTGTAATCGGAAGCACATCGCCGATCTCAAGCAGTCCGGTGCGCTCCATTTTAAACTCTTCTCTACGCATGAAAATATCCCTGTTTCTATGGCTTTTCTATGTATTTCCCACTATTGCCATGCATTTTTCATTATAGTATAATAATTCTGAATTCTCAAGATGTTTTCATTTACCATATACAAAGGAGCCTTATGAGCGATCAAACTGTTCTCATCGATCAATTCCTGTCATCCGTCATCGGCACGATTCACCCGGACGAAATCTTTGATTCTATTATAGACACAGCCGTCCGTCTGCTGTCTCCGGACGGTCTGCTGCTCACGATCCGTGACGATGTCAGTCCTTCCTACCACGTCACGCGCAGTTTTGGCGATATCTCCTGGGAAAAAGATTCTTTTCTCGATTCGAGCATTCTTTTAGAGCAGCTGTTGAACGCAGACAGCTACATTCCGTTTATGCCGGGCGCAGGCCTGCCGCTGCGCTTGACGGCGTTTCCAGCCATACACGCAGCTGGCTGATCCGGCAGAATATCATCGGTGTCTATTGTCTGAAGTACAACCGGGCACTGATCGGCTTTCTCTTCATCGCGCTGCACAATCACATGCCACTGTCTGCAGATCAGGTGTCCGCACTGTGCAAGATCGGCTTTTATGCCACCCACGCACTGCGCAACGCGAATCTCTACATGAACGCCTACCGGGCCTCCATCACGGATGATCTGACGGCGCTCTACAACCGCAAGCATGCGTTTGAGATGATTGATGAGCTCTGCCTCTCCGGTACGCCGTGCTCTTTAATCATGCTCGATATCGATGATTTCAAGCTTTACAACGAACTTTACGGCTCCAAAGAGGGCGATCACTTAATCCAGCGCTGTGCCAAGATCATTCTCTCTGCTCTGGATGCGGACGACATGGCATTCCGTTTCGGTGTAGACGAATTTCTCATCTTAAAACGCGGCAGTGATGCCGCAGCCGCCAAAGCGTTTACCCAGTCTCTCGTGGAAGTTCTGACAAAAGGCAGCATGCCCGACATGGTGTGGGAAATTACCATCACCTGCGGCATCTCCGTGTTTCCGGATATTTCTGCCGACGGCAGAGAGTTGATCCACAATGTCGAGCAGGCTGTCTATTTTGGAAAGCTTGATGGGAAAGGCCATCTCATCGTTTACCGCAAAGGTCTTGAGAACCGCTCCCAGAATCCGGATATCCGCACCGCCTACGAGCGGGTGGCGCCGACCATCTATGCGCTGACCGCCGCCATCGACGCCAAGGATAATTTTACGTTCATCCATTCCATGAATGTCTCAAAATATGCGGTCATGCTCGCGGAAGCGCTTCATATGACCGACAATGATATCGAGGTGGTACGGGTCGCAGGCATGCTTCACGACATCGGCAAGATCAGCATCCCCGAGCACATTTTAAAGAAAACCGAGGGGCTGACGCCGGAGGAATACGCCATCATGAAAACGCATGTGGAGAATTCCATCAAGATGATCCGTTACCTTCCGAACATGGATTACGTGATCCCTGCAGTTGTCGCCCACCACGAGCGCTATGACGGAACCGGTTATCCCCGCGGATTAAAAGGAACGGAAATTCCCCTCATGGGACGTATCCTTACCATTGCAGACTGCTTTGACGCCATGACCGCCCGGCGCCCCTACAAGCAGGAATGCTCGATCGACTACGCGGCAGGTGAACTAAAAAAGAACAGCGGCACGCAGTTCGATCCCGAACTGGTGCCGGTGTTCTTGTCTCTTATTGAAGACGGAAAGATTGTGGGGTAGAAATTTATGAGAACAGTTGTACTTTTATATGACACAAGCTGCATTTACGAGATTGTGATATTAAATTATTTTCTAAAATTTACCGGAAAAGATGTCACATTTGTATCGATGGACGGAAATCCCATCACTTCTATGGAAGGTTACTCAATCAATGTTTCCGGCAAGCTGACAGATATTCCGGTAAAAGACATCGAACTTATCATAGTACCCGGTGGGAATATCAAGGAAATTGATACTGATGCTGTGTGGAACTGCCTCAGAAAGATTCAAATGAATCAGGGGATCATTGCCGGGATCTGTGCCGGAGTAGACGTACTAGATCATGCCAGCATTTTAGATGGAATTGCATCCACGCACTCTACCGATCTTAATGTCGTTTCAGCAGACCGGGTGATCACTTCCCGTGCAAATGGCTATGTAGATTTCGCCATTGAAGTGGCTAAGGAAATGCATTTATTTAAGGGATGAAGCCGACCTGGAGGAAACAATCGCATTCTGGCGGAATCACCAGAGGATGGAGTAATTTCTGTTTGATGCATGAAAAGCAGGGTTGTCGCATCAAGCATGCGGTTGCCTTTCAGGGATAAGGATATTATGAGACACATGTCCTGCGATTTCGGGTGGAATGCCTATGGAACATTCTGTTCAAAAAATGTGGCATTTCTAACCAGCCGGCGACTGCATCCACGATGATCCGTGTCTTTCCAAGTTTTGAACACTCCATCGTTTATAGCAGCTTAACAGGTAATACCAAGGTGCTGGCTGATGCAATCCACGGGGCATTACCTCAGGATGAATAGTATTTCGGTGTGTCCGACACAGTGATCCCTTCTTCCGAACTGCTCTATATATTTTGGACAGACAAGGGTAATGCAGATACCAAGACATTGTTTGAATTTTTCTGTTTGAACAGGCTTTGGTGGCAGTGATATCTATTTTCGGAAAATCCTGAGTCAGGTTAGTTCATTGACGCAAGCAATGTTATCGTCGGAGAGTATATGTGTCAGGGCAGAATGCCGCAGTCTGTCCGGGAACGCTACTTGAAAATGAAGGAAGCTCCTGATCATCCGGCAAATCTTGATGTATTGATCCAGAATTTTGACTGTGCATTGGCTCACCCTGATGCCAATGACCTGGAAAAACTGAAAGAAGCCGTTATGGATCCATCCTTCTGATAAGACCATAAAATAAGGCAGCCCCACATAGCTGAGTCTGCCTTACTCTCTTTATTTAACGTTGATGCCACTGGCATATTGCTGCAGAAACTGTTTCTTTCCACATGGTCTTCCAAAATAATATCCCTGCAGATAATCAACCTTCATTTCTTTCATTTTCAGAAGCCATTCTTTTTCCTCGATGCCTTCTGCGCATATCCTGACGTTAATACAATGTACCATGGGGATGATATTTTTATATAATTCATAATCCCTGTCACTGTTCATCGCCTTGGCAGTAAAATCCCTATCCATTTTCACGTAACTTGGATTCATATCACGGATACAATGAAGATTCGAATATCCTGTTCCAAAATCATCGATCACAAAGGGAATCCCGTTCTTGTCCAGAATTTTACGAAATTTGCAGAACGAAGGTGTCATATCCATAAATCCGCTTTCTGTCATTTCAACACATAAACATTCCGGCTGTAATGAATATTTTTGAATTGTATCCAGAATATCCGCTCCACATTGCCTTGCAGGATCTGAACATAGGATACATTTACATTCATCCGGAAGTCAGGAATATATTTCTGCATTTCACAGCACATTGCTGCAGCTTCGTTCAAAATATATCTTCCAGCGGGAATGATCAATCCGGTCTCTTCCAATAATGGGATAAACTCCATCGGTGAAACAAACTCCCGCCCTTCTTCCGTTATCATGGAGAAACGCATCAGTGCCTCTGCTCCAATGATCTGTTCGGACTGACAGTCCACGATCGGCTGGTAGTATACTTCAAAGCCATCATAATGGTTCACAATAGCATTACGAAGTGTTGCTATGATTCTTCCTTTTCGTAAAAAGACCTCATAGTCATCCTGGTCAAAAAATAGAATCCATTTTTACCCATGCTTTTTGCCTGTTTCAAGGCAAATTCAAATCTTTTTGCGGCATTCTTCGGTTCCCTCACAAAATGTTGCTGCATCTATAACACCAATAGAAATAGAAAATATAGCTTCATAATTTTCGGCTACTATGAAATTATGAAGTTTATCTGTAATCTTTTCTTTCAGTGCCACAGCGTCTTCTGCGGAGGAAGCTTCCAGATCCACGATCACATACTGATCCGCTACCAGATGGTAAATTCTCTGCTTGTCTGAAAGGCATTCCTTCATACAGCCGGCTACGCTTTTCAGGATATAATTACCATAATCAGCTCCTCTGGAGCTATTGATCGCTCCAAAATCATCAATTCCTATATGCATAAAAAATCCCTTGGTAATGGGTTCTTTTTGTGCACGCAGGTAAGCAAGGAATTCCGGACCGCCAAGCAGTCCTGTGACATTATCGGCTCTTTTCCTATTGCCGGTCTCATTCAGACACCCGACCAGATACTCTGCCTTTCCCTGCTGATCAATGATCACGATACCACGGCTGTTAATCCAGACCGGCATACCTTCTTTATCAAGCCACCTGTAATGAAGATTATGTACCTTTTCTCTTCCTTCGCATATATCAGCAAGATGCTTTGCAAGCATCCTGCGGTCTTCCTCATATACTACCTTCATAACTTCATTTACAGCATCTGTCAGAACACTTTCCGACATATTAAACCGATTCACAGCTGACTGTGAAATCTCAAAGGTATTATCCTGCAGATCAAATATATACAGATAATCATCCATACATTCCGTAACGATCTCAAATAAGATTTCTGCTGTCTGCTCTCCAAACACTTTAAATATATCATTAATCACAACAAGAACCTTCCTTACGACAGCTTCACTCTATTCCTGCCATTTTTCTAGAATAGCTTAAAGATATTCACGCGGTCATGCATCTTGGCTGCTCCCTCTGCCAGATTAATACTGATCGCAGTATTCTCTTCGGAGGATGCAGCATTGCCCTGTACTACGCCGGACAGCTGTTCAATTCCCTGACCGATCTGCTCCAAGGACTCTGCCTGGGAGTTGGCTTTCTCCATGGTGTTCTCTGCAAGCTCTGCAAAGGACTTCATATCTTCAATGATCTGATTGAATGATTCTGCTGTTGTTCTTGTAATCGTATTGCCCTTTTCGATTTCCACTAAGGTCTTATCGATCAACTCTCTCGTATTTACAGCGGATTTTGCACTGTCTGCTGCCAGCTTGCCGATCTGATCTGCAACCACCGCAAAACCTCTTCCAGCTTCTCCTGCTCTGGCAGCTTCAATGGAAGCATTCAGGGATAACAGGTTGGTCTGGGATGCAATATCCTCGATATCTGTGATAATATTACCGATCTCCTTGGAGATTTCTGTAATGTACTCCATTTCCGTGAGCAGCTCATTCATCTTTTCTTTTTCTTCGTTCGCTTTATTTGCAGAGGCTTTTACACGTGCCGATGCGCTCTGTGTTTCTTTCGCTGTATCTTCTGCCATATCCACGACCGCATCAATGGTGGCATTCAGTTCCTCGATGACTCCTGCCTGCTCTGTTGCACCGTCCGCCAGGGATTTTGATGCATTTTCCACCTCGGATGAATTCGATGATACCTGTTCTGCCAGATTGCTGATCTCGGTCAAGGTACTGTTAAACCGTTTCAGAATATACAGCAGTGATGTCTTCAATTCCGAGAAATCGCCTAGGAAATCTGTAATATCATCACCATTTCTGGTCAGGTCACCCTGCGCGATTGCCTTTACCTCCACAGAGATCTCTCTGACATAATCTGCCAGAATACCCATGGCTTCTTTCAGATTCCTGATAGTATCGCCAAACTCATCCTCAGACTCATAGGTAAGCATTTCTACATTAGACAGTTCGCCCTTACGCAGGCTGGCAACTGCTGCCTCTATCTGTTCTACCGGCTCTGTAATGGAATTGGTAATGATCCTTCCGATCAGTGTCGTCACTACAGCAATCGCAAGACCCGCTGCCACGATCACAATAAATATGATTACCGTGCATACATTAGCCATGGTCTTTGCCTGATCTAATTCTACCTGGAACTTGTCACGTAATATAGTTAATTTCTCAGCAAAAGCCTTATATGCTTCATACACCTCTCCGGTCATCAGCTTCGATGCTTCCTGCTGTTTACCTTCACGGCTCAACTGCAGAATTTCATCTGAAGCAGCCCTGTATTTTTCCCATGCAGCGTTTGCTACATCATAATCATCCCGTCCTTTTTGAGCTTTGCTGTCTGCAGAAATTATTGCATCCAGATTCGCAGCGGTATCCTCGATCTGACTCTCCAGCTTCTGGATTTCTTCTTCGCAGGAGTTCATGACTGCTGCATCTGATTCTACTAGATGCTGATACTGTTTGATTCTGTATTTCGCAGTCATTGTCTCTAAATCCTGCAGATATTCCAATGACGGAGACCAGACCTCCGTGATCTTCTCTATATTTAAACGGATCACTAATGTCGAGATCAGTGCCACCGATACTAAAAATAATGTCATAACAAGCACTGTCATTCGATATACTTTTAATTTTCCTGCAACCTTTAAGTTAGTTATACGCTTTTTGATCTTTTCCATGATAGTTTTCCCTTCCTTTGTAAATTATTGTTCTTTTTATCACGTATATCTATCCATATATAGTACTAAGACAGCATACTTTATTGGAAAAATCTATTACTAAAGTATTAAATTACTCAAACTTCGCACATTAAAATGTGCCTATGCACCTTGAAAATTCAATAATAACTGGCATAAAAATAGCATGAAACCAATGGTTTTGGTATAATTGAGTTGCCAAAAAAACAATTACAAACCGGAGATTCATGCTATGAATAAAAGTATAACACAAGCGCCTCAAAATGATAAGCAGATTTCTAAATCTATCAAACGATTTTTTACAAGGTTTCATATTTCCTCAGCCTTGAAAGCTGCCAATGCCTATAAAAGGAAAGGCACTCCGGTAACGGAGATTTTTCAATACATGTTTCTGCTGATTTTCTCCAACAGAAGTATGTATATGAGTCTGCTTACAGGAAAAAACACACCTAATTTTGCAAAAGCTACCTTAACTTGAGCAGAGAATGTAATTCTCTGTCCTATGATGCAATGACTGCGCATACCGCAGTTGTTTTCACCCGATATAGGATGCTGTCACTGGAAAGCCGGGAATCCAATGATAACCGGTCACTTGGGGAGCTCTTTTTATACTTTTCTGACGAAATGTCTGATATCACATGGATACAGGCTTTTCAAATGCTGCTTCAAATGTTCAGAACAATGCTTTCAGATAACACTGAACTTTCAGACGAAAAAATCAATGAATTGGCGAATGCATTTATGGATGCACTTCCTACTATGATGAAAATACGACTGCAGGCTGCATAAAGGCTGAACACTGACAACTGAATAACTGCCAGATATTGAATTTTCAAGGTGCATAGCTAAAATTTATGTGCGAAGTTTGAGTTTTATAATTAAAAAAGAGAATGAAGGAAAAAGTAGGAAACAAGCCAAAATAGCCGGTTTAAATAAGTTTTTGCAAATCTATTATGCAAGAGTGATGGAAATATATAAGAATATAGCATAGTTGCATAAGAAAAAAGCCTGAATAATCAGGCCTATTTCTTATGCAAAAAAAATTAAAAATTGTGTTGACATCTCTTAACAGGTCTAAAAAGTCCGCCCATTGTCTCCGGTGTGCCGGACATGCACCCGTTGGATTGTCCAAACGTGGAAGAGACGCTATCTTATATCTCTTTATAGTCTACATCCACGGCTTCCGCTTCCTGCTTCATCATCTTTGCCGCATGCACGGCGCGGTTTGCCACCCACAGATCCGAGATACCGTCATAGATCAGGGCAATTCCGATAAACTGCAGTGCCAGCTTTACCATGCCGAACGCATTCACGATGCAGAGCACACCGAACACCAGGCTGACCGCTGCAATGATTAACATGCTCCACCATTTCCATAGCCGTTGCGCTTTGTCTCCACCGCAAGCTTCAGATCCTGGATTCCATGTACGCAGAGGATCACGCCGATCACAATCGGGATCAGGCTCACAATGCTCTCCGGGCGCAGGAAAATCCAGATTCCGATTAACAATACAATCAGTCCCAATGCTCCCGCAAACGGATGAATACTGCGGTTCATAAAATAGGATGCGATGTCGACGCCTCCCATAATGATCAATCCAACGGCAAGGATTTTACAGAATACATCGATCGTCTCAGCCGGCCATACCAGAAGCACAATGCCAAGTGCAATGCAAAGCAGCGCCGAGACTATGATGTCTGCCTTGATCCGCTTTAATGTTTCTTTCATATTACATACCTCTCTGTCACTTTTTCTGCATTATACTCTATTCAAACCACAGTTTCAAGAAACAATGCGGTGGCTTTGTCTATTCCCATTCAGCCCGATCTGTCCCGCTTGACTTTTTTTCACAATTCCACTAGACTATGGGCACAATGAATCATATGTCCCGCCGCAGTGCAATCCACGCGGAGCGTTTTCCTTCACAGGACATATTTTCCGGAAAGAAACAAAGGAGTGAATATTTTATGGGAAAAGAAGTAAAGACGAATGCTATGCGCATTCTTGATAAAAATAAGATTCCGTACGAAATTTTAAATTATGAGTGTGGAGAATTTATCGACGGACTGCACACCGCCGAGGCGACCGGCGCCCCGGTGGAACAGTCCTTCAAGACTCTGGTGATGCAGGGAAAAAGCAGGCAATACTATGTGTTCGCCATCCCCATTGCGGACGAGGTGGACTTAAAAGCCGCCGCCAGAGCCGTCGGCGAAAAATCCGTGGAGATGATTCACGTCAAAGACATCACTGCCATCACGGGTTATGTCCGCGGCGGCTGCTCTCCTCTGGGCATGAAAAAGCAGTTCCCGACCATCGTGCACGAGAGCGCTGCGGCTTTTGACAAGATCTACATCAGCGGCGGACGCATCGGCACCTCCATCACGATCAATCCGGATTCCCTGCTTACCGTGGTGCGCGGCCAGTATGCCGACGTCATCCGGCATGAGTAAGTTCTTCTTCCATCTCCTCTAAGATGTGGAGCAGATCACGTATCTGCCCCTGCTGTGTGACGACAGATCTGAGGCGTTTTAAGACCTGATAATAGGAGATTTTCTCCGGAATCAGGTCGTCCGCCACCCCGGATACTGTTCCCTGACATTCTCGACAAGCACTTTTACCAACTGTTTGTTGAGGATTCTGGCATAGTGCGCTTCGCATACCGCCGTCGCCTGATCGATGATTTTCTCATAAGCATTCTCTGCAATTTCATCGTATTCCCGCTCAAAGACAATCTCATCATATACTTTTGATTCGCATTCCAAGTTCCGGCAGGCTGATATTGTCCCGGATCCTTATCACCGGCATCAGCATCCCGGTCCGTCGTGCAAGATTTTTCCGGCACAAGTTTACATAGTCCGTCTGCAATCCCTCGGAAAAACATGGAATCCATCCGCTCCCGAACTCGATGCAGAGCGGTTCCGCGATCAGATTCTCCCGGATCTCCTGCGCCATGGAAGAATCGTGATTTTCCACCATTTCCCAGCCGGCAAGTCCCAGCAGTTCATTGGCATTGATGTGCAGCACCTCGCAGATTCCCTGCAGCATTGTGACATCCGGCAGTCCGTTTCCCCGCTCCCATCTGCTGACCGCCTGCGGCATCACGCCAAGCCGTGTCGCAAACGCTTCCTGTGTCATCCCCCGATCCTGTCTTGCCCGGCTGATCGTCTCTGAAAATTCCTGATACATACTCTCTTATCTCCTCATCTCTTTATTATCAACGATCGTCTGATGCATTTATTGTAACAGGCGCCTTCTCCTCTGTAAATCAATGCTGCGTTGTATTGCGGCTCAAGTTACATGAAAAAGAATCTCGCTTGCGAGATTCTACGCGCGCGAGCGGTTCGCAAAGCGATATTTTCCTTACCGCGAGCTGCGCATCCTCGCGGAGCGTTTTTTATTTCATAGGAAGGTTCTACTTTTACACATGAATGTGTCACAGTATTTCCTATGAAATAAAAAGACGCACCCCCGGTTCCCGCCGGACATGCGTCTCTTATTGTATCTTTATGTATGCCTTCGTTGTGTTTCCGCTTCCTCATAGGAATAATCACCATTCTCATAGCCTGCATACACCGCATCCAGCATGGAAATCGCATTATCTACCTGATTCTTAATATTCTCATCGTAATCTTCTTCGATACTTGCGCGGAGAACACTCTCTGAACCCCTCTCCATAATCAGAATCCGGTTTACTGACAGAATTCCGATCGCCAGTGTTCCGATCAGTGTGATCAGTGCCAGAATAATCATCTTCTAACGTACACTCGCATTTTTCATACCTATCCGACTCCTTCCTGTGCTTACTTCTTTTATTATCGTATATTCCCCACTAATCGTCTATATTTGTTAATAATTTAGCAATCTATTCATGTTTTTTGTCAATATTGCATATATGTAAAAACGCAGGACTCCTCTTTTACAATCACAGAAGTCTGTCTAAAGACATTCACCCGCAACGCAGTTACACTAAAGCCACAAACGGTGAGCGGCACATCAGACCGCCACTCATACAACCAGAGGGGAACCGGGTGGGGCCGGTTTCCACACTAAGAAAATGGAGGGACTTTACATGGCAAAGTACATCATGGCACTCGATGCCGGAACCACCAGCAACCGCTGCATACTTTTCAATGAGAAGGGTGAAATGTGCAGCGTTGCCCAGAAAGAATTTACACAGTATTTCCCGAAGCCGGGCTGGGTAGAGCACGACGCGGAGGAGATCTGGTCCACACAGCTTGAAGTTGCCAAGGAGGCAATGGCAAATGTGGGCGCGACTGCAGCCGATATCGGGGCAATCGGAATTACCAATCAGCGCGAGACCACCATCGTATGGGATAAGAACACCGGCGAACCGATTCATCACGCGATCGTATGGCAGTGCCGCCGTACTTCCGAATACTGCGATTCCTTAAAAGCCAAGGGACTGGTTGATACCTTCCGCCAGAAGACAGGACTGGTGATCGACGCCTACTTCTCCGGAACGAAATTAAAATGGCTGCTCGACAACGTTGAAGGCGCCAGAGAGAGAGCCGAGAGAGGCGAGCTGCTCTTCGGAACCGTGGAGACATGGCTGATCTGGAAACTGACACAGGGTCAGGTTCACGTAACTGATTACTCCAACGCTTCCAGAACCTTGATGTTCAACATCAATACCCTGGAGTGGGATGAAGATATTTTAAAAGAACTGAATATTCCAAAATGTATGCTGCCGGAACCGAAGCCATCCAGCTGCGTGTACGGCGAAGCAAACCCGGTATTCTTCGGAGGCCCGATTCCGATTGCCGGTGCTGCCGGTGACCAACAGGCCGCTCTGTTCGGTCAGACCTGTTTCACCGCCGGTGAGGCAAAAAATACTTACGGAACCGGCTGTTTCTTACTTATGAACACCGGCGAAAAACCTGTATTCTCCAAGAACGGACTGGTTACCACGATCGCATGGGGTCTCGACGGAAAAGTAAACTACGCACTCGAGGGTTCCATCTTCGTTGCAGGTGCCTCCATCCAGTGGCTTCGCGATGAGATGCGCTTCATCGATTCCTCTCCGGATTCCGAATACATGGCAAGAAAAGTCAAAGACACCAACGGCTGCTACGTCGTGCCTGCTTTCACCGGTCTTGGTGCCCCGTACTGGGATCAATACGCACGTGGAACTATCGTAGGCATTACCCGCGGTGTGAATAAATACCATATTATCCGTGCAACCTTAGAGTCTCTCGCTTACCAGGTTAATGATGTATTGGCTGCAATGAAAGCAGATTCCGGTATTGATCTTGCAGCATTAAAGGTAGACGGCGGAGCAAGCGCAAACAATCTGCTCATGCAGATGCAGGCGGACATCAGCAATGCTCCGGTCAACCGTCCGATGTGCGTGGAGACCACAGCCATGGGTGCTGCCTATCTCGCCGGACTGGCAGTCGGCTACTGGGCAAGCAAAGAGGATGTTCTTCAGAACTGGGCAATCGACCGCACCTTCACACCGGAGATCACCGACGAGGAGCGTAACAAGAAAGTCCGCATGTGGAAGAAAGCCGTTACTTATTCGTTCAACTGGGCGAAGGAAGACTAACACACAATTTCATATCTAAGAGGGGGTATTTATTATGACACCATATATTGCAGAGTTTGTCGGCACCATGATCCTCATCCTGTTAGGTGACGGTGTTGTTGCCAATGTCAACCTGAACAAATCCGGCATGAAAGGTGCCGGTGCAGTCCAGATCACACTTGCCTGGGGTCTTGCCGTACTGGTTCCCGCCTTTATCTTCGGCGCGGCATCCGGCGCAAGCTTTAACCCTGCATTGACCATCGCGCTTGCTGCTGACGGCAGTTTTGCATGGAGCATGGTACCGGGATATATTGTGGCACAGCTGGCTGGTGCTTTCTGCGGCGCATGCCTTGTATATCTGCTGTTCAAAGATCAGTTTGACGCAACGGAAGACGCGGCAACGAAGCGCGGCGTGTTCTGTACGGCACCTGCAGTGCGCAACATCCCGCGCAATATCTTAAGCGAGGCTGTCGGCACTTTTGTACTCGTATTTGCCATCAAGGGTCTGGCACAGGTTCCGGATCTGGCGGACGGCACCGGAAAATTTCTCGTATTCGCCATTATCGTATCTGTCGGTATGTCTCTGGGCGGTCTGACCGGATATGCAATCAATCCGGCAAGAGATCTGGGTCCTCGTCTTGCACATGCAGTGCTTCCGATTCAGGGAAAAGGTTCCTCTGATTTCGGATACGGACTCGTTGTTCCGATCGTCGGACCGATCCTCGGCGCATTGGCTGCCGTGCTGGTATATGGACTTATTTTTTAAAACTATAGATTGAATGTCAGAGAAGAGAGCCAGGCAGAAAAGCACATCAGAAATGATGTATGATCTGCATGGCTCTTTTAAGGAGGAAAAACTATGTATGATGTAGTGATCATTGGTGCCGGCGTCTCTGGAAGCGCCTGTGCACGTGAACTTTCCAGATACAATCTCTCCATTTGTGTTGTGGAAAAAGAGGAGGACGTCTGCTGCGGCACTTCCAAAGCCAACAGCGCCATCGTCCACTCCGGTATCGACTGTAAACCCGGAACCCTGATGTCAGAGATGAACGTCCGGGGAAATGAACTGATGGAACCGCTCTCCAAAGAGCTGGATTTTGAATTCCGCAGAAACGGTTCCCTGATCGTCTGCTTCTCCGAGGAGGACCGCCCGAAGCTGGAAGCCCTCTACGAGCAGGGCATTGCCAACAAAATCCCGGATATCCGGATCTTAGATGCACACGAAGTTCATGAGATGGAGCCGAACCTCTCCGAGGAAGTCGTCGCTGCCATCTACTGTCCGACCGGCGGCATTGTCTGCCCGTTCGGTTTGAACATTGCACTCGCAGAAAATGCTGCCACAAACGGCGTCGAATTCCGTTTTAACACAGAAGTGACAGACATCTGCCGCAAGGACGACGGCTATCAACTCTCCACCAACCGCGGTTACATCCTGACCCGCTGCGTGGTAAACGCTGCCGGTGTGTATGCAGATGTTTTTCACAACATGGTCAGCAGCAAGAAGATCCACATTACCCCGCGCCGCGGCGAATACTGCCTGCTCGACAAAACAACCGGCGGTCTGGTCGACAAGACCATCTTCCAGCTTCCGGGCAAATACGGCAAGGGCATTCTTGTAACCCCGACGGTTCACGGCAATACGCTGATCGGCCCTACCGCAGACGATCACGACGATAAGGAGGCAACCAACACCACCCGCCAGGGACTTGACCATGTCTGCAGCGCAGCAAGACGCTCCGTGCCTTCCGTTCCGGTCCGTCAGGTAATCACGTCCTTCGCCGGAAACCGCGCCCATGAGGACAACCATGAATTCATTATTGAAGAGTTGGCGGATGCTCCACACTTTGTCGACTGCTCCGGCATCGAATCTCCGGGACTCACCAGTTCCCCGGCGATCGGCGAGCGCGTAGCGCAGATTGTATCCGGACTGCTTCACGCACAGAAAAACCTGGCATGGAACGGCAGCCGGAAGGGCGTTCTCAATCCGAAAACACTCTCCGAGGAAGATTATGCGGCGCTTATCCGCGAAAATCCAGCTTACGGAAATATTATCTGCCGCTGTGAGATGATTACCGAGGAGAAATCTTAGACGCCATTCACCGTCCGCTTGGCGCACGGTCATTAGACGGCGTCAAGCGCCGTACCCGTGCAGGCATGGGACGCTGCCAGACAGGTTTCTGCTCGCCGCGCACCATGGAAATCCTGGCGCGTGAGCTTGGTATCTCCCAGCTTGAAATCACGAAAAACGGCGGCTCATCCAACATGGTCGTCGGTCTGAGCAAAGACAGAACCTGAAGGAAAAAGGAGGATTATTATGACTTCATATGATATTGTGATCGTCGGCGGAGGTCCCGCCGGTCTTGCGGCAGCCGTTTCCGCCAAAAATAACGGCATCGACCGGATCCTGATTCTCGAGCGCGACCGCGAACTCGGCGGCATCTTAAATCAGTGCATCCACAACGGTTTCGGTCTTCACACCTTTAAGGAGGAGCTGACCGGCCCGGAATATGCCAGACGCTTTATCAATCAGGCTCTCGATCTGAACATCGAATACCGTCTGAACACGATGGTGATGGATATTTCTCTGGCAGAAGGCTCTTCCGATAAGATCGTGACGGCTATGAACCGCACCGACGGGCTGTTCCACATTAACGCAAAGACCGTGATTCTTGCCATGGGCTGCCGCGAACGTTCCCGCGGAGCTTTAAATATCCCGGGCTACCGTCCTGCAGGCATCTACTCTGCCGGAACCGCGCAGCGCCTGGTGAACATCGAGGGCTTTATGCCGGGACGCAAGGTTGTGATCCTCGGCTCCGGAGACATCGGCCTCATCATGGCACGCCGTATGACCTTAGAGGGCGCCGAAGTCAAAGTCGTCGCCGAGCTGATGCCTTATTCCGGCGGTCTGAAACGAAACATTGTACAGTGTCTGGACGATTTCGGTATTCCGTTAAAGCTGAGCCATACTGTCGTTGACATCCGCGGCAAAGAGCGCGTGGAGGGAATCACACTGGCACAGGTGGATGAACACAACAAGCCGATTCCCGGCACGGAGGAAGACTACGAATGCGACACACTGCTGCTCTCCTGCGGTCTGATTCCGGAAAATGAGATTTCCCGCTCTATGGGCGTCGAGCTAAATCCGGTCACCTCCGGTCCTTCTGTCAACGAAAGCCTTGAGACAAATATTCCGGGCGTTTTCGCCTGCGGTAATGTTCTTCACGTTCATGATCTCGTGGACTATGTATCCGAGGAAGCCGGCGTTGCCGGAAAGAACGCCGCAAAATATATCAAGTGCGGGGGCGATCATGCTGATTCCGGCAAAGAGATCCCCATCGTCGCAACCGACGGCGTCCGCTATACCGTTCCAAAAACGCTGCATGTCGCCAATATGGACGACGAGCTGACCGTGCGTTTCCGCGTCGGCGGTGTATACAAGAACTGTTATATTTCCACCTACTTAAACGACCAGCGGATCATCTGCCGCAAGCGTCCTGTCATGGCTCCCGGCGAGATGGAGCAGGTAAAGCTGCAGAAGTCCGTTCTGGAAGCAATGAGTGACCTGGATCACATTACCATCAAAATAGAAGAGGAGGCGTAACACATGGAAACAAGAAATCTTACATGCATCGGCTGCCCGCTGGGCTGTGCCATCACAGTTACCATGGATGGCGGAAATGTTGTCTCCATCACCGGAAATACCTGCAAGCGCGGCTCTGACTATGCCGCAAAGGAAGTCACACATCCGACGCGCATCGTCACAAGCACCGTCTGTGTCCGCGGCGGCTCCATCCCGATGGTATCCGTCAAGACCGCACAGGATATTCCCAAAGAAAAGATCTTCGAGATCATGAAATATATCAACGCGCTGACGGTGACGGCTCCGGTACACATCGGAGATGTCCTGCTGAAAGATATTGCAGGAACCGGCGTCGACCTGATCGCCACCAAAGAAGTTCTCTCTTAGAACCGCAGATGCAGCTGCAAAAGTAAAAAAGTACCGGTAAGCCAGACCAGCTTACCGGTACTTTTTAATTTTGTCAGAATAGCATTACAATACTGCGGTGCGCGGGAGCAATACGGCAAGCCCCGCGTCCGGTTTTGCAATCGCCCGCATCATAAACTGCACATCCCGCTTTACCTGTTCCCCCGATAACGTTTTTCTGTAATATACAAAATCAATCATATAGTAGCAGATGGATGTGGAAAGAAAGCTCGTCACCGCCTCCAGTTCCTCGGGATGCTTTTCAAACATGCCCGGATTCTCGCCAAGCAGCAGACGGCGCACCTGCGCATCCAACGCCATGCGTACACCACGCACGATCATCGGCCACGCGAGCTCGTTCGCCAGCTTCTCATAAAAGCTGCGCTCCCTCTGCAGCACCTCCATCAGATCGCATGCCCACTTTTCCATACTGTCATACTGTCCCTGCAGCTGATCCTTAAAGTCATTACAGCCGATCCACTCCAGCACATCATAAATATCCTTAAAATGATAATAAAAACTCTGGCGGCTCATCCCCGTTGCCTCCATGATGTCCCCGATCGTAATTTTGGATATCTCCTTGCGCTTCATCAGCTGCCTGACACAATCCGCAATTTTTTTCTTAGTTGAATAACACATACCCGTACCCCCTTCTCCTGATACACTGTATCCGTTACATTTTCCACACTGCCTGGTTTGTCGTTGAAATCGCAATCGCTCCCGCATCCAGTGCCCGCATGACGTCCTCCTTCTCCGAGATCAGACCTCCTGCGATCACCGGTACTGCTGCCTGCCCTGCTATATGCTTTATGATTTTAGGCATAATGCCCGGCAGCACCTCGATTAGATCTGCAAACTCCATACCGTGGTGTTCCAGTCCTCCAATCGCCTTGGAATCAATCGCAAATATGCGAAATACCGTACAGAGATCCAGCTCCTTCGCATAACGGATCATTTCCGGCTTTGTGGAAATAATACCGTCCGCCGCCGTCCCATACCGTATAAAACGCACCGCTTCCTCCCTGACCGCAAGCCCCCCGATCAGATCCAGATGTACAATGACAAACTTTCCGGCATCTTTTAACCGCTGCACGATATCCGGGATGGTAATCAACTCTCCATACAAAATGAATACCACGCGGATATCATTCTGTATACAGACCTCCACCCCCGTCTCGTCCTTCACCGCCGCGATAATTGGTCCGTCCACAATCGCGTCATAAAATTGCTGCTTCATCTTTTGTCTGCACTCCCCCCATTCTCCCCTGCCGCATCATGGCATTCCTGGCGCATCATTTCCATAATGATATTTCCCATAGCGGAAGTCAAAAAATCCCGCAAGCTGCACATTCTTTATTTCTTCATAGGGCGTAATTTCCTATGAAAAAAAGCACACCGACAGAGTAACATTTCTGTTATTCCCGGCCTGCTCTTTCACTCTTGGCTCACACTATAGAATTGTATGCAAAATACCGTGTAATTTCTTTCTGACATTATTATAACTATGTCAAAAAGGAAACGCAACCGAATTTCAGATTTTGCATTTGACAATTTCAGCGTTTTGTCAAAAAACTCACATCGGATTCTCAAGGTATTCCGCCAGCACCTGATATAACCGCTGCAGCTCTACCGGCTTTGCAAGATAGTCGTTCATTCCGGCTTCCTTACAGGCATCCATATCCTCGCGTGCATCTTTTGCACTCATCGCAATAATCGGAATCATCTACGCATCCTTGTGCGACACCCGTCGGATCTGCCTTGCCGCCTCAAAGCCGTCCATCTTCGGCATCACAATATCCATCAGGATCGCATCGAAATAATGCGCTTCCTTCTCCATAAAAAGACGCACCCCGATTCCCGCCGGACATGCGTCTCTTATTGTATCTTTATGTATGCCTTCGTTTCGATATGACATATATGCCTTCGCTTCGGTATGCCTTAGCTTGTCATCTCTGTGCCGTCATAACGTGCCAGATCCATGATCTTCTGAAGCTCCGCTCCCTCAACCGGCGCCTCGCCCAGACTCTCATGCCTGCCATCCGGCAGGATCTGTCCCAATGCGCGCACTTCCTTCTCCGCCGTCATCTCAATCGTGTAGTAACCCGCTTTCTTCGTCTGCGGATTAAACGTAATATAGATACGATAGCAAAGCGGGGCTGCCAGTGCCTTCTCCGGCAGATCCACGCGGATCAGTGTCAGATCCTCCGCAATGTCAAGCGCCATAACCGAATAGTCTGCCTCTGTGTACGGATAGAGCTTCGGCTCCTTATACGTCTCGGCAAAAATCTGGTTCACGAACGCCTCGCGCTCCTCACAGAGCTTCTGGACAAACGTCTCTCCCTCTGCATACAGGCGCTTCGGCAGAACTCCAAACTCCACCTGCTTTTTCACAAACACGTTAAACTGCTGCGGTGTCATCTTCACCTGCCGCATCTGTGCCGCCTTCTGATCTGCCTCATGCAGCTTCCGTACAAGTTCGGTCTTTAATACAAGGTTATCCGAGAACGGATTGATGACCAGCCCGGTCAGCTCCAGTTCCGGCTTCACGACGATGTTGTTGCACGCCGGGAACGGCATGAAAAGAAGTGCCTGGCTCTTCGGCTCCTCCGGCATCTGCTCCTTGGAAGTATATGCCACAAAAAACTGCTCGCCCTTGTTGTTCTTGAGGAAACACGGGGTCGGCTGATCCGGCGCCTTAAGCATTGCCGGCACATACAGCTTAGTCGGACGAAGCAGGTTTAACACCGTGGTAAGGTTCTCCTTGGTGCGCTCCGCCGCATACTGCTTAATCGCTTCCTCTAATCTATCGTTGGTGATCTCCATTGTCATTTTCTCGTCCATCTTATAAGTATCCTTTCCTATGCTCCGATGTCGCTAAAATGAATTATATCATATCTTTCCCATAAAATGAACTGTTTTCTAATCCACAACAAAGACTGAGATATCCTGTGTCAGACGCTGTGCCGTCTGATCGCATCTGCCAACTTCATCTGTGACCGTATCCGCCTCGGATTTGACTTCCACGGTCTTTTGTGCAATATCTGTCGTTCCTTTTGCACCTTCGTTGGTTGCCGTTGCAATTCCCTCCATCGCATCCAGCACTCCATCGATTGATGCCAGCAGTTCCTCCGATGTCGCGCTGAAATCGCTGATCAGTGCATCAATCTTTCCTGCATCCTGGTTGTATGCATCAGCCACCGCATCGAACATGTCATAGCTTGCCACGACATCATTTCCCACAAATGCAAGCAGCTGCTCCGCATCGGAAGAAAGCTGTGCGACAGAAGTCGTAACTTCCTCCGTCACCTTCTGTATCTGGGTAACAGTCTGCTTGGACTGATCTGCAAGTCCGCCAATTTCTGTTGCCACAACGGCAAATCCTTTGCCTGCCTCCCCGGCGCGTGCTGCTTCAATCGAAGCATTTAACGCAAGCAGGTTTGTCTGGTTTGTAATCTCCATGATCGCCGATGATAACACTTCGATCTGCTGAACTACCTTTGCAGCCTCAAGTGCCTTTGTAAGGCTCTCCCGTATCTCATTGTGGATCCGGCTCGCATGCTCACGCTGTTCTCTGGTATCGTTCTGTGCCTTTGATGCCCGCTCGTGTATATCTGCTGCCTGCTGTGCCCCATCCTGCGAACGATTTGCAATATTTTTTGCTGCCTCTTCAATCTCAAGAGACATGCTCTTAATCGTATCCGAGGATGCCGCGGTCTCCTCCATGCTTGCAGCAAGTTCCTCTGTCGTTGCGGAAACGTCCTCGATATTGCCGTTCAGTGTAATCACATTCGTCTTGACCGTATCGACGACCTCCCCGATTACATAACTCTCATTTTTCACTTCTCTGATAAGATCTCTGATCTGGCACTTCATATTCTCAAGGCGCTCGCCGAGAATACCAAAGTCGTCCCTGCGGTTCTCAAGCTGTACCGGCAGCGGCTGCGAAAAATCACCCTTTGTAATATAACCGATGTACGTGAGTGCAACCTGAAATGATTTGCTCAGTGAAAACGCCATATAAAGACAGACCGCCATAACAATCACAACCAGAAAACTTCCCATTCCGATAATCGCAAGCAGTGCACTTTTTACATTCTCCTTCATTGCCTGTGTCTCTTTGGCAACAGTCTCATCAATATAATCGATATAATTGCCCGTTCCGACAACCCAGCCAAACGGCTCAAATGCCCTGCTGTAGGATCTCTTCGGAGAAGATTCCGTCTCACCTTCTTTCGGGAATACATAATCCGTATATCCGCCGTCCGATTCCTGCCCGACGCGGATAATCTCTTTTACCATCTGGTAACCATCCGCATCCTTCGTCTCCATACGGTTTGTTCCTTCCGTCGCGCTTCCAAGCAGAACCACATTCTCTCCATCATAGGTATCCGCCCAGAAATAACCACCGTCTCCATACCGGAGTTCCCTTAAAAGATCCGCTCCGCGCGTTTCGGCCTCCTCATAGGAATAGTCGCCGTTTTCATAGCCCGCATACACCGCATCCAGCATGGAAATTGCATTATCCACCTGATTCCTGATATTCTCATCATAATCCTCTTCAATACTTGTACGGAGAACGCTCTCTGATCCCTTCTCCATAACCAGCATCCGGTTCACTGCCAGAACTCCGATCGCCAGTGTTCCAATCAGCGTAATCAGCGCAAGAATAATCATCTTCCAACGCACGCTCACATTTTTCATACCCATCCGACTCCTTCCTGATAGTTATTTCTTTTATTATCCTACTTTTTCATTTTTTTGTCTATAGATGTTAATTATTTTGCAATCTTTCCCCGTTTTTTGTAAATATTGCACATATATCACTTACAAATAACGCGATAACACTTACGGAACCGGATGATTCTTACATATGAGTACCGTAGAAAATCCTGTGTTCTTCTGGAACGGACTGATTCCCACGTCCTCTGGCTGACAGCAGATGTCTTCCACATGCCAGCACCCCTGCCTCTTCCATTGCGAAGAAGCAGGGGTGCGCTTTTTGTTTCTATATGTTTTTAAAAACAGTACCTGTTACACCGTTTTTTTATCTTCTGCAACTTTGAATTTGCGGATCATTTCACGCAGACTTTCCGCCTCACTGCTCATCTCCTGGCTGGCAGCCGCGCATTCCTCTGATGTTGCAGAATTTGTCTGTACGACATCATTGATCTGCTCAATTCCCTCATTAATCTGCTTAATTTCTGTCGTCTGTGTCTCCAACGTCTCTGCAATATTTGTAACTTCGGTCGTAATTACTTTGGAGTTCTCAGCAACCTCTTCTAATTGTGCCGCAGTCTGTCCCGCAATCACCATTCCCTTTTCCACAGCTTTCACAGAGGTTTCAATCAGAGTCGCAGATTCCTTTGCCGCCTGGGCGCTCTGATCTGCCAATACGTTTACCTGATTTGCCACAACTGCAAATCCCTTTCCAGCCTCTCCCGCTCTTGCAGCCTCAATGGAAGCATTCAGTGCCAGCAGATTTGTCTGGGATGCAATTTCGTTGATTGTCGTGATAATCTTATCAATCTCCTTTGATGCCTCGCTGATCTCATGCATGGAATCAACCATTTCATGCATCTTGCCATTGCTTTCTGAAATGGCATTTCCAAGTTCATCCACTTTTACACTGATTTCTTTGGCAGACTGTGAATTTTTTTCCACCTGTTCTGAAACACCTGTAACAGTTGCGGTAAGCTCCTCTACTACCGCAGCCTGATTTGTAGCTCCATCTGCAAGATCATTGGAGCTTGATGCCACCTGCTCTGCTGCGCCGGAAACTTCATTGGAAACATTCTGGATTCCTTTGATCGTACCTGCCATACTTGCCTGAAATGCCATAAACGAATTTAAAATACCGACAAAATCACCTCTCCACTCCACCTCAGGATGAACATCAAAATTTCCTTCTGAAAAGAGCTTCATGGAGCGGTCAATATCATCTACATAGGTTCCCAGTATACGAATTGATTTCCGCATACTGTGTGCCAGTTTTCCGATCTCATCATCGGAATGATATTCCAGCGTACTGTGCAGATTCCCTTCTGTTAATTCCATTGCAACGTCCTCAATCGCATGTAATGGCTCCAGAATTGTTTCAAGTACTCTCTTACTTGTTTTCCGCGTCAAAGTAAATGCAAAAACCAGGCAGACAATAATCACAACAAATCCTGCAACCGTACAGACTACCATATTTCTGACTGTCTCGCTACTTGCCTCATCTGTCAGTTCATCTAATTTTATCGCAATTTCTACTACTTTATTTAAAGCCGGGGTACAATTATTAAGAATTGCATCTGTGGCATTCTCATCGTTTCCGTTTTTTATTTCTTCTATAATGGAATAACCAATTTTTCCCCAGTCAGAAAGAGCCGTTGCATATTCCTCGTAATTTTCATCGGAAAGGACTTCCGTTTTCTTTAAAATCTGCAGTTCAGAATCAACTTCTGAAAGCAGTCTTTTTACTGTTTGTTCATAGTTATCATAAGAGGATGTATCCTCATTTAATGCCATCTCTCTGATATTTCTTGCTGCAGCATTAACGTTAATCCTGCAGATTTTTACTGCCTGGTCTGCTACATTAACATTCTCAACATAATGCATCATATTGGCAAACAATATACCTATAATTACAACAGAAAGCAGACCAGAGATCAACATCATTGTAATGACTTTTCTATAGCCATAGTCTATCCTTTCCTTTAAATGCATGTTTTCCAATTTCTTCTTCATACTCTCTTGTGATATCATGGGATTATTATTCCTTTCGCTTATTTTTAGTATATCCTTAGTACTAATACACTAATATATCAACTTCTTTTTAAAAGTCAATACACGTCATTTATTTTATTTTTATTTTACATCTGACCGTTTCGGCAATCTGTCCAAAAACTCACATCGGATTCTCGAGATATTCCGCGAGCACCTGATACAGTCTCTGCGGCTCCACCGGCTTTGCAAGATAGTCGTTCATTCCGGCTTCCTTACAGGCATCCATATCCTCGCGCGCATCCTTTGCGCTCATTGCGATAATCGGAATCATCTGCGCATCCTTGTGCGGCACCCGTCTGATCTGCCTTGCCGCCTCAAAGCCGTCCATCTTCGGCATCACAATATCCATCAGGATCGCATCGAAATAATGCTCTTCCCTCTCCATAAAAAGCTCCAGCGCCTGCCGTCCATCTTCCGCACAGACGACTTCCACGCCCCGGCGCTCCAAAAGCTTCCGCGTAATCTCAACATTGAGCGGATGATCCTCCGCGAGAAGCACCCGCTTCCCCTCGAGCGCGGCAAACGCCTGTCTGGAACCCCCGCCTCTTGCCACTTCCTTCTGCGGCTGAATATCCGCGAGCGGAAGATCCAGATGCACCTTCACCTTCGTGCCCTCGCCGATCGCGCTCGTGACTGCAATACTTCCGCCCAACTGCTGCACAATATTCTGTGTAATTGCCAGCCCCAGTCCGCTGCCGTGCCGCCGTTCCGCCTCATCCCGTCTTTCCTGCGTAAACGGCTCAAACAACAGTTCCTGAAACTCCCTGCTCATGCCGATTCCGGTGTCCGCGACAACATAATCCGCGGAAAAGGTACCGCTGTGAACCGCATAATTGCACACCCGGAAAGAGATCTCTCCCCCCTTCCGGAGTGAACTTGACCGCGTTCCCCAGCAGATTAAAAAAGAGCTGCTCCAGCCGGATCGGATCCACCATGACATTCAGATTGTTCTCGCCTCCGGACATGTAAAATGTGATCCCCTTTTTGGCGCACTCCGGCTCTGTCATGTCCCGGATGGCTTCCATAAAATCCTCGAGCGCATACGGCTTCGGATGCAGCCGGAATCTTCCCAGTTCAATCATGGAAACATCCACGAGATCATTCAAAAGCCCCATCAGGAACCGGCTCGCCGTATCAATTTTTCCAAGACATTCCACCATCTTCTCCGGGTGATCCGACTCTTCAAGTCCGACCGCCGTCATTCCCATGATCACGTTCATCGGCGTCTTGATGTCATTGCTGATGCGGGAGAGAAAATCCGTCCTTGCATCCGCGACATGCTGCAGCGCCTCATCCCTCTCACGTTCTGCCTTCCGGATCAAAACGATGCTGACCGCCAGTATCGCTCCGAGAAGCAGCAGGAAAATCAGCAGCAGGATTCCGCTTTCCCCCATGGTCTTTTTCCTCCAACAAGTATCATTCCGACAAGCAGCACTACCGCCGTCGCCACCTGATCCGGTGTCCCAAAAACAATGTCACGCACAAAACTCCACGCCGCGTGAAACGCTCCGATTCCCCATATATTTCCGCGCCGGATCAGATAAAGCGCCGCGAAAATACCGAACAGCATACCGTTTAAAAATGCAAGCGGCGCCTCCACGGCTCCCGCCGCGTACGGAAGCGCACCGATCACCGCACTGATAAGCACCGCCACCGTCATCGAATAGCGCCGCGCGATCGTTACCATCAGGTAACTGCGGTACAAAAGCTCCTCCGCCATCCCCTGGATCAGATATCCCAGGAGAAACAGCACCAGCATCCCCGGCGCCGTTCCGGTAAACAGCTTCGCTTTTCCCGCCGCCACCGCGATACCCCCGTGACTACCGCAAATACCACCCCAAGTCCCAGTCAATGGCATATTCCCGCAGCGCGTGCTCCTTCACAAAACCGATCATCTCAAAGCTGCGCTTCTGGAACTTCCTGCAGAATAAGACGACCACCAGAAGCATGGCAATTCCGGAAAAAAGCTTTAACACCGCGTAGGCATCCGAACCCGCAATCTGCACCGACACCTCCGACAGCTGTTCCATATCCCCGGAGGCAGCCGCATCCTGATATGCCGTGTTCGTATTCAGCAGCACAAGCTCTCCCGGCAGCAGAATCAGCATCTCTCCAAATGCCGCAATGATGTACACCGTCACAAACACCAGCAATTCCACCAGCCAGTGCTGCCCCTTCTGTACCCTTTTCGACTGCTCAACGAGCTTCGGACAATCTATGCTCTCTTTCATCTCAATCTCCCATCCTGCGTGTGGGCTTCTGTCTGCCCGCTGCGACATTTCATTTTACGGAAAACTGCCTGTTTCCGCCGTTTTTCTGCACTTATCATAACATAAAAAATGGAGCGATGCAAAAATTTCCTGCACCGCTCCACACGCATTTTCCGGCTCATTTCTTCCGCCGGCTGACGCTTATTCCGGCTCACTTCTTCCGCCGGCTGACTTCCATCCCGGTCCGGTTACTAACGCCGGATTCCTATCCCAGCTCGATTACCGCCACTTCACAGCTTTCGAGTGTCAGCGCGTTCGCTTTTTCACATGCCGTCTCCACCGCACTCTCTGCTCTCAGATTCGACAGCAATACCTGCCTGCACGGATAGGCAAGCGGCAAGGAAACCGCATCCGTTCCAAAGTTTGCTGCGACCAGTATACGCTGTCCGCTCTCCCCGGACACACGGTAATACGCAAATACATCCGCCATTTCCTGGTAAGCCGGCTCGAAGATACCGTAGGTGAATGTTTCCCGGTAGGCGTCCGCCTTGCGCAGATGCACCAGTCTCCGGTAATAGGCAAGCACCGAATCCGTCCGCGCCTCCTGCTCCCTGACATTGATCTGCCGGTAATTCGGATTCATTGCCAGCCACGGCGTTCCGTCCGTAAATCCGGCATTCTCATTATCCGTCCACTGCATCGGCGTTCTGGCATTGTCCCTGCTGTTCTCGTAGCAGCAGCGCAGTGCCTCCTCCCTGCTGCAGCCCGCGTCAATGGCAACCTGATACTGGTCCTTCGTGCTGATGTCGTCATACTCCGAAATGTCGTTCCGGATGCAATTTGTCATGCCAATCTCCTGTCCCTGATAGATAAACGGGATGCCGCGGAGCAGAATGGATGTGGTTCCCAGCATCTTTTTCCCGGCTTCATTTCTTGCATGCTCCGGCAGATAGCGGCTCGCTCCGCGCGGCTCGTCGTGATTCTCAATAATGTTCGCCGCGAATCCCGCCTTCTGCAATTTTAACTGGGATGCAAACAGCGTATCGCGCCATTTTTTGAATTCGATTGGTTTGCTGTCATACCAGCCGTGTTCTCCGTAGGTCAGCTCATGTGCGGAAAAATCAAACATGGTGGAAAAATGCCCGTCATCCCCGATGAACTCCGGCAGTTCGTCCTCCTTCATGTTAAAAACTTCCGCCACGGTAAATGCATCCCATTTTTCAAAGGTTGCATGTTTTAGGTCCTCTAAAAGCGCGCCGACTCCCTGCACTTCCTCAACCATCTTCACACAGGAGGCAAGTCCGTCGTCTCCATCCGGCGGGAATGACGGAAATGCCGTGTCTTTTTTGATGTTGATGATTGCATCGATGCGGAATCCGGCAAGTCCCTTCGCCAGCCACCAGTTCACCATATCGTAGATCTTCTGACGAAGGACAGGATTTTCCCAGTTTAAATCCGGCTGCTCTTTTGCGAACATGTGCAGGTAATATTTGTCTGTTCCCGGCACCGGCTCCCACGCATTTCCGCCAAAATACGAGCGGTAATTGCTCGGCTCCCTGCCGTCTTTTCCCTTCACAAAGTAGAAGTAATCCGCATATTCCCCATCCGGATCTGCCAGCGCCTTTTTGAACCATTCATGCTGGTCGGAACAGTGATTCACCACCAGATCCATCACAATGTACATGCCTCTCTTTTTTGCCTCGGCAAGCAGCTCGTCAAACTCCTCCATCGTTCCGAATTCCTGCGCGATCGCGTAGTAGTCGGAAATATCATACCCCTGATCCACAAAGGGAGATTTATAAATCGGAGAGAGCCAGATGATGTCAATGCCAAGCTCTTTCAAATAGTCCAGCTTCGAGATGATTCCCCGCAGATCCCCGATTCCGTCCCCGTTCGTATCCAGAAAGCTCTTCGGATAAATCTGATATGCCACTTTATCGTGCCACCATTTTTTCTTCATTGCACATTCTCCTTTTTCCCAATACGGTTTTTCTTTTCCTTTTTGTATGATACTGTTATTATAATAAGAGAAATCCGTAATATCTTGCACTATATTTTCATTTTTATTGCACAATACTGCTATTTAATATCAGGAGAACGCACATGAACAGGACATCCCTTCCGGCGCCGGAGCAAAAGGAACACGCCCGGCACGGTGAACAGCTTTTTCCACTGCAAAAATATATCACCACGCTGGACAATCTGCACCCGTCCGTCAGCGCACACTGGCACGAGGAAGCGGAATTTACGCGCATTCTCTCCGGGAGCGGCACCTATCAGATCCAGCTGCAGCACTATGACGTTGCCGCGGGCGATCTCCTCTTCATCCCTCCGGCGCTACTGCACGCAATCACCGTGACGCCCAGAGAGAAGCTTTGCACCGAGACTTATGTTTTTCACATGCATTTTCTCGGCGCCAGCACCGCGGACATCTGCTCCGTGCAGTATCTGACGCCGCTTGCGACAGCAAAGCTGATTCCGCCGTTTTTCTTTGATACCCGTCATCCGCTGCACGCTGCCTTAGACGATCTGTTCGACGATATGGATGCCCTGCACGACGCCGCCGCACCGGGCTATGAACTGCTGCTGAAGGCTGATTTTCTGCGCCTGATTGCCCTGCTTCTCCCCTGCTGCAGCGCAGCGGATGAGGACACACGGCTCCACATGGAATATACCGCCAAATTAAAAACAGTTCTGGAGTATATTGATGCCCATTATGCGGAGGAGCTTTCCATCTCCGCTCTGGCTTCCCTGTGCTATTTCAGTGAGTATCATTTCATGCGTTTTTTCAAGCGCTTCATGGGTACCTCCTGCTTAAATTACATCAAGAACCTGCGTCTGGAGAAGGCTGCCGAGCTGCTCGGGCAGGACGGGCTTACCCCGCTGGACGCCTCCCTGTCCGCCGGCTTCCACAACCTGTCCTACTTTACCGGGAATTCCGGAAAAAATATGGCGTGACCCCGGGGGATTTCCGCGGAGCCGGTGCCCGGGAGAAATAGGCTTTATAATAGGAAATATCATTCCGGCAGGCTCCGTGAAAACCACCCTGGGCATGCCCCATTTTTCGGCCAGCGGCTACCGCAGGCGCTCCTCGCGGTACTCCTTCGGCGACATGCCATATTCCCGGCGGAACGCGCGGTAAAAGCTGGAATAGTCCCGGAACCCGAACCGCTCATACACCTGGCTGATGTTCTCACCGCCTAAAATCGCCTCCCGGGACGCCTGCATCCTTTTCTTTAAAATATACTGGTGAACCGAGATTCCCGCCTGCTCCTTAAAGACGTGCGCCACATAATAGCGGCTCACGAAAAAGGCTCCTGCCAGTTTTTCCAACGACAGTTCCTCCTCCAGATGCTCCTCTATATAATAGATCAGATTCTGATAGAGATCCTGCTCCTTTACCTTGGCGGGATTTTCTTCCTCGTACACCATCCGGTTCAAGTGCAGGATCAGATCGTTGACCAGCAACGGTATCCGCGCCTCCCTCCCAAAACGCTCCATCTGCATCTCCTCAATCAGCTGAAAGATCTTAAACTGCGTGGCGTTAAATGTAATCACATCACTGTGAAACACATTTTTCCCGGACACTTCCGCGCGCTGCATCAGATACCGTATGCCGGCGAGAGTTCCATCAGCCGGGCGGCATATTCCCGGCTGACCCAGAACACGAACCGGCGGTATGCCTGCGCATGGTTGTGCACAACGGCACGGTGCCTGCGGTGCGGTGGAATTACCACCATATCCCCATAGCGGAGCGGATACCTCTGCCCCTCAATCTCAATCGAGACGTCCCCCTCCATAAAAAAATAGAACTCATAATAATCGTGTGTGTGCGTATCCACTTTTGACGTGTAATGTTCATTATAATAATATAGTTCAAAATCCCGGGACAGCATGTACTGTCTGGTGCTGAATCTGGTCTGTAAATTTTTCTGCATGTGCTATTTCCTCTTCCGGCACTCCCTTCATGCCGCCATCGTTTCGTTGCTTTCCTTTTTCGTCTTATATTTTTTAAACTCTTCCCTGATTATAGTGGAAGATAGCAACTTTTGCAATGTATGCAACAAGTCTTTCAATTTGCTTTTGAAGCGGATTTTATATAATGAAATCATCCAATATGACACTTCCTTAACGGAGCAGAAAAGAACGGAGGTTACACACTATGGAAATGACTTTAAGATGGTACGGTTCCAAATTTGACACTGTCACCTTAGAGCAGATCAGACAGATTCCGGGCGTGACCGGAGTCATCACCACCCTCTACGATACCGCACCGGGTGAGGTCTGGAGCAGAGAGCGCATCGCCGCATTAAAGGCGGAAGTTGCTGCCGCAGGACTTCATATTGCCGGTATCGAGAGCGTCAACGTCCACGACGCCATCAAAACCGGCGCACCGGACCGTGATCTCTACATCGATCACTACATTGAGACACTGGAAAATCTCGGAAAAGAAGATATCCATCTTGTATGTTACAATTTCATGCCTGTTTTCGACTGGACCCGCACGGAGCTCGCCAGAAAACGTCCGGACGGTTCTACTGTCCTCGCTTACACCCAGGAGGCTGTGGATGCCCTCGATCCGGAAAAAATGTTCGAGTCCATCGCCGGGGATACCAACGGCAGCATCATGCCGGGCTGGGAGCCGGAGCGCATGGCGCACATCAAAGAGCTTTTTGCCATGTACAAGGACATTGACGATGAAAAACTGTTTGCCAACCTGAAGTATTTTCTGGAGCGCATCATGCCGGTGTGCGACAAGTATGACATCAACATGGCAATCCATCCGGACGATCCTGCCTGGAGCGTATTTGGTCTTCCGCGCATCATCATCAACAAGAAAAACATTCTCCGCATGATGAGCATGGTCGACAATCCGCACAACGGTGTAACTTTCTGCTCCGGTTCCTACGGAACCAACCTGGAGAACGATCTGCCGGACATGATCCGCTCCTTAAAGGGGCGAATCCATTTTGCCCATGTGCGCAATCTGAAATTCAACAGCCCGACAGACTTTGAGGAAGCCGCACATCTCTCCTCAGACGGCACTTTTGATATGTATGAAATCATGCGTGCCCTCTACGAGATCGGTTTTGACGGTCCGATCCGTCCGGATCACGGACGCATGATCTGGGGTGAAGTCGCTATGCCAGGTTACGGGCCTTTATGACCGCGCACTTGGTGCCACCTACCTGAACGGACTTTGGGAAGCAATTGAGAAAGGAGCTGCACGCTATGAAGCTAAATAACAAAGGATTAGAGAATAAGAACGCATGGGAAGCTGCCGGTTACGCACTTCCGCAGTATGACAGAGAGACGGTTGCCGCCAGAACAAAGCAGAATCCGTTCTGGATTCATTTCGGAGCCGGCAACATTTTCCGTGCCTTTCAGGCAAATGTGGTACAGGATCTTTTAAACAAGGGAGATCTTGACCGCGGTCTTGTCGTTGCCGAGGGTTACGATTATGAAATTATCGAGAAAATGAATCATCCGCATGACGACTACAGCATTCTTGTCACTTTAAAGGCAAACGGCACCGTCGAGAAAACCGTTGTCGGCAGTGTGATGGAGTCTCTGGCACTCGATTCCGAGGACGATGCACAGTTCTCCCGCCTGAAGGAGATTTTCTCCACAGACTCCCTGCAGATGGCAACTTTTACCATCACAGAAAAAGGTTACAACCTCTACGGTTCTGACGGAAACTTCATGCCGGCAGTTGCCGCAGATATGGCAGCAGGTCCGCAAAAGCCGGCCAGCTATATCGGAAAGGTCGCATCTCTTCTGTATGCACGTTTCCTTGCAGGTGAGAAGCCGATCGCCATGGTAAGCATGGATAACTGCTCCCACAACGGAGATAAGCTCGCGGCAGCCATCACAGCATTCGCAGAGGGCTGGGTAAAGAACGGTCTTGCCGATGAGGCATTTGAGGCTTATGTGAAGACTTCCGGCAAGGTATCCTTCCCGTGGACGATGATCGATAAGATCACCCCGCGCCCGGACGCTTCCATCGAGGAGATTTTAAAGAAGGACGGTGTCGAGGAACTGGATCCGGTTGTCACCAGCAAAAACACCTATGTGGCGCCGTTTGTCAACGCAGAGGAATGCCAGTATCTCGTCATCGAAGACAACTTCCCGAACGGTCGTCCGGCTCTGGAAAAGGGCGGTCTGATCTTTACCACACGGGAGACCGTCGACAAAGTCGAGAAAATGAAGGTCTGCACCTGCTTAAACCCGCTTCACACCGCACTTGCTGTTTACGGCTGCCTGCTCGGCTACAACTTAATCTCCGAGGAGATGAAGAATCCTTCTTTAAAGAAGCTTGTTGAAGTGATCGGATATAAAGAGGGACTTCCGGTTGTTATCAATCCGGGCATTCTCGATCCGAAAGAGTTCATCGATACCGTATTAAATGTCCGCATTCCGAATCCGTTTATGCCGGACACACCGCAGCGTATTGCAACCGATACCTCCCAGAAGCTGGCCATCCGTTTCGGCGAGACCATCAAAGCCTATGCGGCAGCTCCTTCTTTGAACGTTGCCGACTTAAAGCTGATCCCGCTTGTATTTGCCGGATGGCTGCGCTACCTGATGGGTGTTGACGACAACGGTAATGCATTCACCCCAAGCCCGGACCCGATGCTTGCAGAAGCGTCCTCCTATGTTGCCGATGTAAAACTCGGCGAGGCTTTCGATGCAAAGAAAACGCTTGCACCGATCCTCTCCAACGCAAAGATCTGGGGCGTTGACCTGTGCGCACTCGGCATGGATACGCTGGTATGCGATTACTTTACCGAGCTTACCGCAGGCACAGGCGCTGTTGCGGCAACCCTTGCAAAATATACCGCTTAATCCAGAGACAGGACAATCCTTTTTCCTGTTACTTATCACGTCAAAAGGGACTGCCCGTTTATGTGGCAGCCCCTTCTTCTATCTGCGATCGCTATACCGGCTGCTGACCGGAAAACATCGCAAAATACTCCTGTGCTCTCTGCGCCGAAATATGCAGTCTCTCCTGCAACCGGTTCAGTATCATCTCTTTAGGCATGCCAAATGCACATCCGGTCTCAACAATCCCCTGTGCAAGACCACGGTTCATGCCAATCTGCTCTCCCTTTTTCAAACCTGCCTGCTCTCCTTTTTTCAAGCCTGCCTGTTCTCCCGCTTTGTATTCCGCCTGCCGTAGCTTCTTCTCCTCATATTCCTTATCATATTCCAGAATACTCACCATTTCCACCTCCGCGCGGTTTTTTCGCAGAAAATCTGTTAAGATTCCCTCTGTGATACATTCCCTTATCGCCCGACGTACCGCCTCTTCCAGCTTCATGGAACCGGCATACCCACGGACTCTGGCTACATACTGCGCATATTCCTTCAACATCCGGCACTGCTTCATAAGTTCTTCGTTGTGCCCGGCATTGATGTTGAGTACCATGACTTTCAGTTCCAGATTCGGCTCTCCTTCAAAGTGTTCATATGCCTGCGACAAACGAAGCTCCGTGCGCTCCTCCATCTCCTCTGTGCCGTTGTAAAACACCATGAATACCGGTGCGGGCAGCTTCTGCAGCGTCGAAGAATACAGAGACTTATCGCTCACATACTTCTGATACTCCAGCGATATGTAGAACAGGTCTCTGAGCGGCATGTTCGGATTCTTCGTCGACTGATGCTCATACAAATAGATGTGCGTATCCAGCAGGAACGACAGATCGTTCTTCATCCCCATATAGACCGCATTATCCAGTGTCACAATCTCAAAATCCTCTGCATTCTCATGCGCCCTGCCCGTTACGGCATTGTACAGCGACAGAAGATTCTTTTTTTGTCCGAGAAAAGCATACGGAACACCGTATCCTTATACTCCCGCTTTGCCTTCGGCTTCTTATCTTCCATATTCAGTTCCCCTTGCAGGGAACTTCACTCCAGTGTCCCTGCTTTTTCTTGTTGATTGGATAAAAGCATAGACCTCTGAAATGAAATGAGAAAATAGACGGTGCATGCACCCTGAACTCGCAAGAAATATGCTTTTTGTTGAAATAATTTTATCATAGAATGCCATTGTTCTACAAGAGTATACGGATCAATTTAAAAAAATTTAATAAATAAAAAGAGGCATATCTGCTATGCCTCTCTCCCGCTATATCTTTGCTTTTACAAACTGATATATCTTTTCCGCACTGTGTTTTTCCATTCCCTGGCACTGTGCTCTCTGCATTGCGTTTTTCTTACCGGAATTATGAAGCAGCTGCATTCCTTTTCTGACCAGGCCATATTCCGTGTATGCGGTCACGCTCATTCCCTTTTTGACAAAAAAGCTCCGATTCTTTGTCTCACATCCCGGTATCGGCTTTGTGTGGACAATGGAAATCTCCGTCACTGCGGCCTCCGTGGAGGTGAGTCCGCCGGGTTTTGTGTAAATGATGTCACACGCATGCAGATAAACCGGCATGTTGCTGACGCTTCCCAGGATCGTCATCCTCGCATCTCTGCCGAAGCGTGCACGCATCCGCTGCTCTAGCTTCTGATTGCTGCCGCAGATCAGGATGAGATGCTCCTCCCCTTTGCATGCGCCGCAGCAATGCCGGAATCAGCCGGTCGATCGATCCCGCTCCCATGCTGCCACCTGCCACAAGGATATACCGCTGCTTTTCTTCGAGTCCCAGACTTCTTTTTCGCCGCCTGCTGCGCGTTTTTGCGCGCAATGCTGTGCGTGTGTGTATCCGCCGCAGCGCTTTCTTCCGGCATACCGCTCCACGGCTCACTGCATGCCGCCGCCACCGGAATGCCCGTTACCACCAGCTTTTCTTCCGGAATCCCGCGCTTCACAATCTCCGGGATCAGACTCTCGTGCGGAATCATATAATAGTCGCAGTCCGTCTCTTCCCAGAACGGGATACAGGTATAATCCGTCATCACCGCCACCGTGAGCGGAAGCTTCATTCCCTTTCGCTTCATATAGGTAATGGTTTCCGCCGGATACAGATGCGGCATGACAATCACGTCCGCCGGATGTTTCTTCAGATAAGCCGCCAGGTAGACTGCCATCTTCCCATTGACATAATAGACCGGCGACCGGCGGAGAAGCCGGCTGACAAGCATGCCGATCTTATACAAAAGTCCGAACAGACCCGGGGCAACCTTTACCGTCTCTACATAGACGTTACCGACCGTCCTCGAGACCTTCTCTCCCGCAAGCTTGAGATAATCCAGCACCACCGCCTCGTCCCCGTGCGCACGGAAGGCCTCAGCCGCCGCACGTGCCGCCGCGTTGTGGCCGCCGCCTGTATTACATGATAAAATCAGTACGTTCATTTTTTCCCTCCCCCGGGCATCCGAATGTGTGCCGGTAGATAACCGTTCCGGCAATCAGCAGGCTTCCCATCAGAACCGGCCGCTCCTTCACCGTAAGACAGGTTCCCGCTGCAAAACACAGATACGTCACAACGCTCCGCCTCGCATGGCTTTTGATCTTAAGCAAAAGTGAAAACAGCAGATAAAACAGCACCAGCATCGCTAGCGGCTGCCAGATTCCCGCCGGCACCAGTCCTAAGAGAACCCCGAAGGATACCGCGATCGCCTTGCCGCCGCGCCCGCGGTGATAGACGGAATAGGCATGTCCCAGCACTGGTGCCGCCATTACCGCCGCAGACCACGGGGATTGCAGACCCACAGTCCGCTCGCACAGCCATACCGGGAAAAAATCCCTTCAAAAGCTCCAGCAGCAACACACAGATTCCACAGACTGTGCCGCCGTACCGGAACGCATTGTAGGTCCCGGGATTGCCGTCCTCCGACATCTCCCGGATATCGATATGGCGGGTCAGCTTCGGAAGCACGTAAGCAAATAAAATGCTTCCCAGAAGATAGCCGCCGATCACAAATCCCAGATAACTGCTCATAACCACTACTCCTATCGCTCTCGTTTTCTAACACTGCTATGTAATGTAACATATTTTCTGTCATAAGAAAAGACAGGGCGGCAGAAACTCTTTCTGTCACCCCGTCCTTTTCGTTTATTTCCATTACACTCCCCTGTAATAAAAACAAAACCGGATATCGAAAATGCCCTTGCAGGCGTTCTTGTCACTCACGCAGCAGGTACGCATCCCTCTCTGCTCCCGTAGATACCAGATAAATCGGATGATCCACGATTTTCTCCAGTGTACACACATATTTTCTGGCATTTTCCGGCAGATCCCTCCAGCTTCTGCAGCCGGAAATATCGCATCCCCAGCCCGGCAGTTCCTCGATCACCGGCTCTGCTTCCTCGAGTCTGCTGTCCGTCGGGAAAGAATCAAGCAGCACACCGTGCAGACGGTATCCCGTAATTACCGGAATTTTATCAAATGCTCCGAGCACATCCAGTTTGGTCAGTGCGATATCCTGCGCCTTCTGGCACCGGATGCCGTAACGGCTTGCAACAGCGTCAAACGGTCCAACGCGGCGCGGTCTGCCTGTTGCTGCGCCGAACTCTCCGCCGCTCTCCCGCAATTTTTCATTCCAGGCTTCGCCCATCGCCGTCTCCGCTACAAACGGTCCCTCGCCTACGCATGTGGAATATGCTTTCATGACGCCTACCACGTTGTCGAGCGCGCAGCCCGGAATACCGGCACCGATCGGGGCATAGCTTGCGATTGTATTGGAGCTGGATGTAAACGGATAAATGCCATAATCAATATCGCGGAGCGCTCCAAGCTGCGCCTCAAACAGAATATTTTTCCCTTGACCGGCAGCAGCACCGAGCAATGTTCCCACGTCGCAGATATAATCTTTGAAAAATTCTGCCTGGCTTCTGCACCACTCCATAATCTCATCATAGGAGAGCGGCTCCTGATTGTATACATTCTCCAGCACCAGATTCTTGCTGTCGATGATAACTTTTAAACGATGCTGTACGGACGGCGCATCCAGTTCCAGCAGATCGCCCATCCGAAGCGTCTTTTTCATATATTTATCTCCGTAGGCGTAGGCGATGCCTCTCCGGGTCGATCCGAATGCGGAACTCGTCTTGGAAAGCCGCTCCTCCTCAAGCACATCCTGTCTCACATGGAACGGCATGCAGATGGTCGCCTTATCTGAAATCTTAAGGTTCGACGCATCCACTTTTACTTTCATATACTGCATCATTGCAATCTCATGGCGCAGATGATCCGGATCGATCACCATACCGTTTCCCAGCACACAGACTGCCGTCGGATGCAGGATACCGGACGGAAGCAGATTCAGCACAAATTTTCCCTGATCCGTCACCACCGTATGCCCGGCGTTATTGCCTCCCTGATAACGGACAACATAGTCCGCCTTTTCTGTGAGAAGATCCACGATTCTTCCCTTTCCTTCATCACCCCAGTTAATTCCAGTCACTGATGTTAACATAATAATTGCCTCTCTTTCTAATTGCGGATGTCCTCCAGCTTCTTGGACACTCTTGTCTTTCTTTTTCTTCCGGTATAGTCTGCGCGGATGTTCTGCACAATCCGGTTAAAATCACTGTCCGCCACCGCCACATCGCAGCAGGTCTCCGAGTCTTTGTCTCCATAGACAATGCTGTGATGCACATGCAGCATCTTCATAAGCCGGTCAAGCATGTTCCGCGGGCTTGCCTCAATCGACAGAATCTTGAGAAGACTCTTCTCCCCGAATACGTGATCCTCCAACAGGAATTTCAGCTTCCCGGCGAATCCCATCTCCTCAAGCTGCTTCTCCAGCATAATCAACCGGTTGTGCGTGTCCAGAACACTGAAATACAAAATATGATCTTCATCGTGCGGTGCACGTTTCATATAGTTGCGGTACGGCGAAGTCCGGAGTTTCTTTAAGTATCCTTTCTGGTCCTCGTCCACCAGATCGTTATAGTAAATCACCCACACGTCATCCACGATGACATTGGTGAAAAATGCGCGGTTCTGCTCCGTCAAAAGCTGCCGGATACGGATTCCCATATCGTGCTCCATCAGGCATGCATGCAGATACCTGTTCTGATAAATATCATACAGAACCGCTCCGTCAAGGGCGATCACCGGCAGGCGCAGCTTTAAGTGCTCGACCTCCGCAATCAAAGACGCCGGTGTCTGTCTGGTTATCATGGTAAAAAGTGCGCCCTCGTCAATCATATGATTTAATGCTGTCTTGTTAAATTCGCTGATCTGTCGGTGCGCGCTGCGCAGTTCGTCATCCAGCTCCGCCACGAACAGCACATCGTTGCGTTTCTTTCCGTGCGTGTGAAAACTGCCGACCAGACTGCCGATTCCCACGCCGAGGAAGGTATCCACCACCCTGTAAAACAGGAATTCATACGGCGATACCCCGTCATGTGCGATGACCGCAACGCTTAAATACGCCACGCACGCCATGAACGCAATGTACTGTTTGCCGAGCAGCACCGTCAGATAAATGGTAATGCAGATCATCACCGCGTTTAAAAGGTCCCACCACAGTTCGCCTCCGGGCAGACCCTTGAGCGGCATTTCCAAAAGCATCGCCACCGCACCGGTGACCGCACCGATCAATGTCCCGATCGCACGGTTGAATGCCGTGTCCTTTGTGTTTGCAATATCCGGCTGGATACAGATGATCGTCGTGATCAGAACGTAGAACGGCGATCGCTTTGCCCCTACCGCGGTAAAAATCAACAATATCAGAAAAGCCGCTATCGATGTTTTTATAATTCTCATGCCAATGCGCGGCATACTCTTTTTCATGTTTCTCATCCCTTTTCAGACACTTCTGACATAACGTTCCATCTCTTCCCGGAACCCCAGCGCAATTCCGTCTGCCTGCTCAATGTTGCGCTCCATGGCATCGCCAAAATGACGCAGTGGAAGGAAAATTCCCAGTTCCTCGCTTCCGGTCTCCTGCCCGTTTACCTGCATTTTCCCGTAATACATAAAGGCGCGCGGCAGCACATCCTGCAGCCGCATCAGCGCGTCCCATACATGGACATACACCTGCGCATCCGTCAGATGCTCCTGCAAATGTTCCGGCATTGCATAGAGCAGCAGAATTCCCAGATGTCTTCCGATTTCCACGCTCTCCACCGACAGATCCTCCTCGCCGTAGCGGTGCTCCTCGCGGAAACCGTACGCCAGATATTCCCGCATCTGTGGGATCGGCTCCCTGTGCTGATAGATTCTGCTGAACTTCTGGTAAACCTTGTCCGGGACGTTCACCGGAAGCTTCTCTCTTAAGATTCCCTGGTCATCGGTCAAAAAGAATCGGGTTTGTCTTGCCCTTGTCGTTAAACCGGATCGGGATCAGAAAAGAGTTGCGCAGCAGGTCAAACATGCTGTTTCCGCAGATCGCCATCAGAAATGCCGACAGATCCTTGTTCTGGTATGCCTGAAACAACGCCCTTGTAAAGGTCTGCGCCGATACCGCCGGCATCTGCGCATCCATATCCTCCGATTCCGGAAAATGCTCATAAAACGTATCCTTCAGTCTCTCACACGCATCCGGATTTTCCAGAATCTTCTCAAACAACTGCTCCGCTTTTTCTTCCCTTGGAAAAATAGTTGCCATCACACTCTCCCCTTTCTGTCTGTTCTCACCTGTTCCATGCGCGCAGCTTTTCCAGGAACATTAACAGCACACTCACCATCAGAAGTCCGCCTGATACCCAGATCACATGTACCCCGTAACGAACCGATAAGTTGCCGCCTGCCCCGGCGCCCAGTGCGAAAAACAGGATGATGCCAAAATAATAAAGAGCCTGCTTCAAAAACTCGGGACGGCGCTCCCTGAAATACATGGAAAGCGACGCCGTACCGCTCCGCAGATTGCCGATGCACATCGTGCTGGCGTAGGAATAGCCGTCCACCTTCCGGAATGCCTGCACCTGCATCGCACAGGAGAACGACACCAGAATGGTCGCCGTCATGTTGAGGGTCTGCGGAAGAAATCCGACAATCAGAAGGATTGCAATTTCCAGCAGCAGAATTCCCTGCCGCCAGTGCAGCCGCCTGGCAAAACGGAACTGCGCCTGTATCCGCTCCGCCGCCAGAACGCCAAACGCGAATGCCAGAAGCGGCAGCAGATACTTCAGCCCGTCCTTCCACTCTCCCATCATAAAATGCTGGCTCATCAATACCACATTGCCCGTCTGCGCGTTGGAGAACACCTTGTCTCTGGTAAAGTAGGTGTATGCATCCTGAAAACCTCCGGACATTGCAAGGAAGATACTGTTGATAAACGCTTCCGACATCTGCTTTTCCGGAAGTACCTGTGTCAGCCAGCCTGTGAAATTTCCCTTTTTCACCTGTATCACTCCAAACTCTCTTGCTTTCTTGATCCTTCTGTATTATACTGACCGAAAGCAGATATGTAAAAAGTATATTTTATATATCGGATATATCAATATCATATATTAAAGAGTGCAAAAGGAGGCACGGATCATGACGCTGGATTACTACCGCATTTTTTACTATGTTGCGCAATATCAAAGCTTTTCCAAAGCTGCTGAGATTCTGGGAACAACCAGCCGAATCTCTCCCGCTGCATGAATCTGCTCGAGAGCGAGCTCGGCTGCAAACTGCTTGTGCGCACCAACCGCGGTGTCAGCCTGACGCCGGAGGGGGCAGCGCCTCTTTGAGCATGTCGCTATCGCCAACGAACAGCTGATGCTGGGGGAGCAGGAGATATTAAAAGACAAGAGTCTTGAGAGCGGTCTTGTGACCATCGGCGCGAGCGAGACGGCCCTGCGCCTGTTTCTTTTAAACAAACTGGAGCTTTTCCACCACAATTATCCACATGTGCGCCTGCAGATTTCCAATCATTCCACACCGCAGGCCATCCGTGCCCTGTCGCACGGCACCGTCGATTTTTCCGTGGTGACGACCCCGATCGACATCAAGAAACCTCTTCACAAGACGTCGCTTTTATCCTTTCGCGAAATCCTGATCGGAGGTTCTTCCTATGCCGCTATTGCCTCCCGCATGCAGAGTCTGCATGACCTGTCGGAGGTCCCTTTTATCTCTCTCGGAGCCGGAACCGGCACGAGAGAATTGTATTCCCAGTATTTTCTAAGTCATCATCTTGTATTTTCACCGGACATGGAAGCCTCCACGACCGATCAGATTCTGCCCATGGTCGCGCACAATCTCGGCATCGGCTTCTACCCGGAAGCGCTCGCCTCCGAACCGATTGCGCGCGGGGAAGTGCTTCCCATCCGTCTGGTCGAACCGATCCCGGAACGTGAGATCTGTCTCATCCGGGACACAAGCCGTCCGAAGAGCATCGCTGCCAGGAAGCTGATGGAATATCTGCAGAGGGATACCTGAAACGGCGTCGCTCAAATGCTTTTTTCTGGAACAAAGTGTGCGCTTGCCGCACACTTGCGCCTGCCTTGGCAGGCTGCCTGATGCGGTATGCAAAGCATTATTTACCTCACCGCGAGGTGCGCATCCCCGCGGAGCTTTTTTGTGAATAGGAATGAAGTTCCCTATTCACAAGAAGCGCCTGTATCTCCTCCGGCTCCGGCATCACGCGCAGCGCTCCGCGTCGTGTCGTGACAATCGATGCCGCCGCATTTGCAACACGCAGCATCTCTTCCAGTTCCGTCGTGCCAAGTCCTGCCATGCCATGCTCCAGAATATAGTGCAGGCAGCATGCGCCAAACGTATCTCCCGCTCCAGTTGTCTCGATCGTACCTTCCTGTAAAAATGCAGGTTGTTCTGCTCTGCGGCTGCTGCAGTACGCCCGGCTTCCCCCGCTTCCCATCGACAACAGAATCAGAGGAATGTAGTATTCCCGCCAAAGCTGATCCACTCCGCGGTCAAAATCCTCCTCGCCGGTGAACCACCGGATCTCGTTGTCCGATATTTTCAGCACATCGCACACTTCCATCCCGTAAGCGGTCTGTCTCTTCGCTTCTTCCATGGACTGCCAGAGCGGCTCTCTTATGTTCGGATCAAAGGAGAGCATCGCCCCGTTTACCTTTGCGGTCTCAATGGCATGTCTTGTGGCGCTTCGCACCGGCTTACCCGTCATCGAGAGCGTGCCAAAATGAATTATGCGGGTGTCCTTTAAGATCTGCTCCTGCAGCTCCTCTGTACGCAGCATCATATCCGCCCCCGGATTCCGGTAAAAAGAAAAATCACGGTCTCCGTCCGCTTTTTTCTCCACAAACGCCAGCGTCGTGCGCACCGTCGGATCCATGCAGAGTCCCGCAGTATCAATGCCCGGCCTCCTTCAGCACGATTTCAAGCCTCCGCCCGAAGATATCCTCTCCGACCTTGCCCAAAAACGCGGTCTTATGTCCAAACTTCTGCAGCATTGCCAGCACATTGCAGGGTGCTCCGCCCGGATTCGCCTCATACATGGGGTTCCCCTGTGCACTGCTGCCGTTTTCCGTAAAATCAATCAGCACTTCCCCCAGTGCCGTCACATCATAATGCTTTGTCATCTTCCCCTCCGTCTTCCTTTCTGTCGTTCCTCTGACTACCAGAGACACCGGGAGTGTGGTACGGCTCGGGACCACCTGTCCCTCCCCTGCGCGCACAAGCAGTTCCACCGCGGTCGCCGCCATCTCTTTGATCGGCTGATGTATGGTGGTAATCGGCGGCGTGGTCAAAGATGCAATATTTACATCATCAAATCCCACGATCTTCAGCTGCTCTGGCACTTTTCTGCCAAGCTTCGCGCATACCTGCAGCAGCTGCGCCGCAATCAGGTCACTGCTGGCAAAGATTCCGTCCGTGTCCGGATGCTGCAAAAGCAGCTGTTCCAGCACTTCGTGGTATTCCAGATGATTGTACTCATAGGCATGGGTTCCCACCACCTGATACTGCACGTTTTTCTGCACACACACTTCACAGAATCCCGCCGCGCGCTCATCCGCCGGCATGGCGGTCTCATGGACGCCACTGATATGAATCAGATGTCTGCATCCCTGGGCGATCAGGTGTTCCGCCGCCAGACATCCTCCGGATGTTGTCGCACTCCACTGCCCCCGTTCCGTTTTCCAGAAATTGCTCGATCGTAATTAACGGTACATTGAGTCCCTGAAATTCGTTCACCCGACCGTTTGCACCGTTTCCTATACGGTATAGATATCCTGAAAGGCAATCATGCAGTTTCTCCCGCCTGCCTCTTTCGTCTCTGTATTCACAAATGTATGTACCAGCGCCCTTCCTCCTGCCGCATTTTTTATATTCCATGCTGACTACCGGTTTGGTCTGGTTTCTGATCCGCTGTTCCGCAAGAAATCTGTCGGCATTACAAGCTTCTGAACCCCGGACAGCATGGTTTCCGGCGAAAACGGAACAAGGATGCTTCCATCATACTTCTCTATTTCCGCGCTTTGACTAATTCCATACTCCCATTCACCATTTAGATTAAAAAAGCTATCTCTGACAAGCATCGGTCTTGGATATTCCTGCTGTACATTTTCTGCCGTTATTCCTTCTGCCCACCTGGTTTTTAATTGAATCATTGACACACCATCCCTCCGTCGTCCTCTTACCGTACTTTTCTACAGACTCCATAAAAGTACATCCTGGATGCAAAGTCCGGAAAGTGCCGCACTTCTCCATTGTACCCGGTTCCACCAAATGCCTGTTTTAAACGGACACCTCCATACATCAATGCATCTCCAAATGCATAATAATCTTCTGTCTCCCCATCCAACTTCACAAATTTCGCTACTACGTTGTGCACCAGTGAATCCTGCCGGATATGTACCGGTGCAATGGTATTCACAAGGTCTCCGAATTCCTTCACATTGTATTTGAGTGCACGATTGTAGAAATGATACCGGTACTCCGGTGCCAGTCCCTTAGGTTTGTAATAATGAAACTGTGTATTCGGTACAGCCAGCTTCTGCATCAGCATTCCTACTGCCCGGGTCTGATCCGCCGAAACACAGGTCCACTCCATTTGATTTCCCGGCAATTGCATCAGACAGCTTGCGTCTCCCTTACCGTCATAGAAGCTTCTTCCTCGATAAAAGCTGCCCCATTGGAGTACATCCCGCCACTCCTTGTAAAGCGCAATCTGTGCTTTTACAGCGGCTCTCTCCTCTTCCTTCATATCACCAAGATTACACTCATAGCCGCACAGTCCAAAGGCAGCCACATGAAATCTGGTTTCCAGGGGCGTCACCCGCAGGGTTTGATGATTTGGACAGGAGGAGACATGTGCACTCACTACCGACATGGGATAGCCATAGCTATATCCATTCTGTATCTCTGCTCTGCACAGAGCATCCGTATCATCACTCGCCCAGATTTGTGGGAAATAGCTTAAGATTCCAAGGTCAAACCGGTTACCTCCCGCAGAACACCCTTCGAATAAAATCTCAGGAAATCTCTCTGTCAGCTCCTTCATACAGCGATACAGCCCCATCACATAGCGATGCGCCACCTCCCCCTGTCGTCCTGCCGGAAGTGCGCGGGAATAATAATCTGTAAAGGTGCGGTTCATATCCCACTTGACATAAGAAATGTCCGCCGATGAGAATACTTCACTCATTTTCGCAATGATAAAATCCTGAACACTAGTCTGTGTCAAATCCAGTATTCTCTGGTTGCGTCCTTCTGAATGGGCATGTCCCGGAATCTCGATGGTCCAGTCCGGATGTCTTTCGTAAAGTCTGCTGTCTACATTTACCATCTCCGGCTCCACCCAGATACCAAACGATAAGCCAAGTGCCTTCACCTTTTCGCAGATTCCGGATAAACCACCCGGCAGTTTTTTCGGATTTACATCCCAGTCTCCCAGAGAATGTTTATCATCATTTCGCTCTCCAAACCAGCCGTCATCCATTACAAACAGCTCGATTCCTGCCTCCTTGCCAGCTTTTGCAAGAGCAAGAAGTTTTCGTTCATTAATATCAAAATAGGATGCCTCCCAGCTGTTCAAAAGCACAGGACGTGTTTTCTTCTTCCAGGTTCCGCGCACAATATGCTCTCTTACAAACCGATGCATGCACTGGCTCATCCCATTATATCCAAGCGGAGAATATACCATGACTGCCTCCGGTGCTTCAAAAGTCGCTCCCGGTTCCAGCTGCCACGAAAAAAGACTGGGGATTGATTCCTGCCACAAATCGCGTTTCCCCGTAACCGCTTACTTCCATCGCTTCGTAATGGTTGCCGCTGTATATAAAGGTTGATACCATAACATGCGCCGCTGTCCTCATTTGTACCGGTTTCCGCAAGCATCACAAAAGGATTGGTGCGGCTGGATGAGGTGCCGGTATAAGACTCGTTCACATATTTTCCTCCATGCAGGCACACATCCGTGCGCTTCATTTCCCGTGCCCAGGCTCCATGGAATGTGGTGCATACTAACGTTTCCATATCAAAGTCCAACTGTGTACTCATCAAACGCTTTATCTGCACCGTCTCATCGCTTTCGTTCAAAAGCCGGGCGCTTCTGGCAATCACATCACATTTCTCATATACATAATAGTGTAATTCCAGCACCAATCCATATGCCGCATCCTTCAAGGTCACACATAAATGCTCCACTTCATCATTCTCATCATAAGACCCCGGCAGCGTCTGAAACTCCGCCTTTCCTTCGTAATTTCCGCTTTTTCATAGCGAAAATCGGAAGTAAAGCTGCCATCTCCATGCAGGATTTCCACAAAAGGTTCTCTGATATCTCCCTTTCCGTAAGAAGACATCTCAAGCCGTATATCCTCCAGGGAAAATTCCGGATGCTCTTTGTCATATACATTGGTATTCCCCGGTGCAAAAGCATGTTTTTCTGCAAATATCGCAAGTGATTCTGTAAGATTCTCTCCCGAGGTGATTTTTCTTCCATAATGAAGATGCTCAAGGTGACCGGTTTCCGTCACTCGAAAGCAATAGCTGGTATGTTCTGTATCTAATTGAAAAAAATGGATACTGCTCCCTAATCATAGTCGTCACTCCTTGTATTTAAATTACGAAACTCGAAATGGCACGGGCATCTGCCTCTTCTCCTTGTGATATAAATGTATCAGGGGTGCTTGGAAATTCCGTCCACTAAAATCTCCACCACCTCATCCAGTGCCTCCTGGTAAGATATTTTGTTTTGAAGTAGAATATTTCGTTGAAAAAACTGCTCCAGTGTAGCCTCCCGGTCATTGTTCGCCGATTGTTGGAAACTATTTTTTCTTTTTCCGTTTCCTTCATTGTAGCACTGTGATTTTTCCTTCACAAGAAACCATTTTCGCAAAATTAGTTTCCTGTTTTTATGAAAAATCACAAACCTAATACAAGTATTTGAAATAAGTAACTCCTTCAATAGCTTCGAACATCTTTTGTATCGTTTCCCGCGTTTCATTCTTTACACATTTTAAAATTAACAATGCCTTCTGCGTTTTCTTTCCCTGTTTTCCTATCTGTACCTCTTCTATTTCAAGTCCTCTCTCAAATATTTTTGCGTTATAGATGCAATCGTGCTCGCACCTGTATATTCCACATAAACACCATAGCAAAACGTATCAGATGTTATTTGATATTCCATCTTTTTTAATCGTGTCATAATCATATACACAGCCGCAGTCGCCAGAATTCCTGCACTATAAAACCCTATTCCCAGCGCAAGTCCTATACTCGCTGCTGTCCATAAACCAGCAGCGGTTGTCAATCCTCTGACTCTTGTTTTTCCGGAAATAATAATACTTCCTGCTCCTAAAAATCCGATTCCGCTGATTACCTGTGCGCCAAGTCTAGCCGGATCTCCTGCTTCAAAGGTATTATACATATACTGTCCTGTCGACATAACAAGTGTCGATCCGAGGCACACCAGCATATAGGTTCGCATTCCCGCTGGCTGATGCGCTCTCCCGCGCTCCGCACCAATCACTCCACCACAAATCACAGCTAATACAATTCGAAAACTAATCGATATTATATTCAGTTCCTTTAGCGTGTTTACTACCATCATTGCCGTCTGCATTTTTCTCCTCCTTTTTTTCCCTGTCTTACGCTTACTACATGAAAACCTCCCATACACTTGTGTGATTGTGTAATGGGAGGTTTTTTTATTTGATATCTCCGTTTATCAGTAATGCAATGTTATCCGCAATCTCTTCCAAGGAAATCGTACGCTCTGCCGATACCTTATGTCGTATTTCATAAAGCGCAGGTCCCTTGTAGCCTCCGTCACGCAGCATCGTCAAAAGCTTCTTCCAATCATTGACACCATTTCCCGGCAAATCATGTCTTTCATCCACATAATCATAATCAGATATATGCAGTGACACCGGACAATATCCGTGCTGTATCATATTTTGTAAAAAGCTGACATTATCCTCTGACAGGGAATGATTGGTATCGAAAATAAACGCAGCTCCTGTTTCATTTAACAAGGATAGCATTTCCTCTGACGTATTTCCAAGACAAGTACGCGGTAAATTTTCAAGGGCTAACACGATGCCATTTTCTTTTGCCACCTGATTTAATATTTTCAAATTCTTTTGCATTGGAAAGCCGCTTATTTCTCGCTTCTTCCGCAATTGGCTCAAAGTTGGATGAATGACAGCCACCGAAATATTCGCCCTACCTGCTGCCTCCAGCAATTTCACGTCGTCCTGCAATGCCTTTTGTGCATCATCACATGACAAATCCCATACATCTGAAAATGGTAAATGAATACTCCAAATCTTCAATCCTATCGATTCACAGTATTGAAAAAAGCTGCTCTGCATTATCGCCCTCTGTAAAACGATATTTTTTTGAAATAGTCGTCATGCGAAAAAGATAATTCACACAATCAAATCCATAGGAACGCACCTTATCAAGAACAACCTTGTCGCCACCAACACATTCCCTGTTCATTTTGAAAAAAACTCAACGAAATTCTTTTTCCCATTGATACATAACTTAAGCCCTCTATCTGTCTTGATTATTTACTTACGGAGTCCAACTGTCCCTCGATAATATATCGTTGAAGCAGAATATATAACACGATAACCGGCAATAATGCAATCACACATTCTGCACAGGCCAGCGGCACATTCTGCACAGCCCCTGCTGCCGTGTAAAAAGCTTTTCGAACCGTCATGATAACGGTCGCTTTTGTCGTGTCTGTCAGCAAGTAGGTTGGCATTGCAAAATTGTTCCAGGTTCCAACTGCTATCATAATCAGACGCGTCACTGTAACCGGCTTCAGCTGAGGCAGAATAATCTGGAAAAATGTTCGAAAAATTCCTGCTCCATCTATTGCTGCGGCTTCATCCAAATCCTTTGGAATTGAGATGATAAATGACGTGTAGAAAAACATGGTTCCCGCCATACCAATTGCGGCCGTTTGAAGCGATAACGCCCATATTTTATTAATCATATGGAATTTCACCATCAAAGAATAGGTACCTACTAACAACGACAAACTCGGTATCATCATAATACAGATGTTAAACGTTCTAAGTGCCGTAGAAATTTTTCCTCCTGCCCGGGCAAGTCCATATGCTGCCAAACCACCCAGCACAACTTCGATGACACATACTTCAATCACATACACAATAGAGTTCTTAAATCCAATAAATAAATCTGATTCAAATAACGCCTGTGCATAATTCTCAAGTGTCCATTTTTCTGGAAAATAGAGTCGCGGTGTCAAATCTGTTATGTATCGAAATGACTGGTTCAGCATTACATAGATTGGTAACAGATACAGCAGTACCAGAAAAATGGAAACTATGTAGATCCAGATTTTCACTTTTTTATTAGGGGCATACATTTTCTTCATTTTGCCCTTTTCATATGCGGTAGCTTTCATCAATATTCCACCTCCTTACTTCTCAAATACCGGTTAATCGGAACTGCAACTGCAAAATAATCAAAAAATAACCCAATTCCTACTGCAGCCGAATATCCGGGTCCTTTTCATCATTGAAGTAAAGCAATGAAATATAGTACGATAATGACAATGACTTCCGATTTGGTCCACCATTCGTCAACGTAACAATAATATCGTAAAGCTTAAGTCCACCTATCAGGGTTTGTGATAACAGCCGTCGTAATTGCCGGCATTAACAGTGGAATATCTACTTTGAAGAATATTTGTCGCTTACTGGCGCCGTCAAGCAGCGCAGCCTCCTCATACATTTTCGGAATATTTTGTAGTCCTGCCAGATAAATCAGCATACAAAATCCCATTGCCTGCCAGCTGTTTATCAGTGTAATAATGAGTACGGAGCCCAGTCCTGTTTTCATCCAATAAATATTTCCGATTCCGATAAGGTTCAGCATATTGTTCAAGACACCATTATCGTAATTAAAAACATAATATTGAATTGCACCCATGATAACACCGGAAATCATGATTGGCATATAAAGTATCAGTCGTACAAAATTCCTTCCTTTAAACTGCTTATTTACAAACAGCGCGGCAGAAAGTCCGAATATATTCTGTAATAGCGTACTGCCAAATCCATAGATAAACGTATTAAATGTAGAGCGCCAGAATACCTTGTCTGAAAAAAGGGATATGTAATTTTCCAACCCTATAAACTTCATCTTCTGTGAGTAACCATTCCACTTAAAGAAAGATACGCGTACTGCATTTCCCAGTGGAACAATCATAAATATAAATATCAGTAAAAATGCTGGTATACTCAAAGATAACAATACCCATTTTTTCTTCTTTTTCCATACCGGATCGTCCTTTCTGCCCAACTTATCTGCTGCTTATTATTCCTGTGCTGCCTCATATAAATCTGTATAATTTTCTTTTAAGTATTCAATGACTTCTGCCTTGCTTTCGTCGGACTGATCCTCGCAGAACATTCATGCTGCAACCTGGAATACACTCCACATTCCGGATGGCATATATTTACGATCCCAAAGATTATCATAGAATACATCTGGATAATGAGATTCCATCTCTTCCATTAACTGCATACCATAAGATTTTGTAGTTTCACATGGTAAGGTACTGATTTCACCTGCTGCTGCATTAATTCCATCTGCATTCTGTGAAACATAATTTAAAAACGCTTTACATACTTCCATCTCATCCGTATCTTTCCAAATACCAAAAGATGCACCTTCACCGATACCGCAGAAACGTGCTCCGCCTTCTTTACTTGCACAGATAGGAATCATTGCCATTTTAACTTCCGGATTCTGAGCTACAACAGCTGTCTGGAAAGATGTTCCAATACCAACAACAAATGCACATTCATTTTGAGCACAACGTTCAATAACATCTGCCTGCTTGATGGTTCCACAGTCTTCATACAGATATCCGTTATCAAACCAGGTCTGTAAGTAATCTAAGATTACACCAAAAATTCTGCCAGTCCCAGGTTCCGTTGAGCATTGCTTCGTTATCATTAAACTGCTCGCCTTCATAGCTTAACCAGGAACCGTTTGCATTTGCCAATGCTCCTGCTGATGTAAAGTAATTTGCTACCGAGTGTATAGCCAGCTGCTTTGATTTTATCACAAGCTGCGTTAAAATCTTCCCATGTTTCAATTGCCCAGGGATCCACACCTGCTGCCTCACATACATTCATGTTTACCGCTGTTCCAAGGCAGGAACCTGTGGTCATAAGTGCATACAATTTGTCATCAGAGTCCTTGATAACGCCAAGTGCTGCATTGTTTAGCTCAGAAGCCCATGCCTCTCCGCTTAAATCTGTCAAGTATTCTTTGTAACGAATTAATGACCAGCCATGTGTCTCAAAAATATCCGGCAAATCATTGGAAGCCATTCTGGTCTTCATAGTGCTCTCATAATCATCACCATATTCATCCAATGTTACTTTTACCCCTGTTTCTGACTCAAAATCTGCAATCACCTGCTTATAAGCACTCAGTGTATCACCTGATAAATAAGTCGCGATTTCAATTGTTTTTTCCTTCGAAATTTGTTCCAGCCTCCTCGGAAGCAACCTCTGTTCCTTTTGCTGAACTGTCCGGTGTTCCACTTTCCTGTGCTGTACTGCCACCACAAGCGATCAGTAATACTGAACTCGCTGCCAGGCAGATTGCCATTGCTTTCTTTCTAATTTCCCTCTTAACATATTTTTTCCTCCTTTTATCTTAAGCGTTTCATCGCTTAATTTACACCTTCTTTAAAAAACAAATGTACATCCATCGTATGCAATTTCATATCCCTTTGGATTTTCAATTCTGCATATTTTCTCGTGTGTAAAAGTTATCAAAATGTGCAAAATGATTTAATACCAATGTAGTCTTTGTGTCTATGCACTTCATTTCTGTCATTCGGTCTCACCTGATCCACTGCTTCAAATCCCATATGCCCCTTCTTCCAGTCTCTTGTCAACGCCGTGCAATCCAGGCTTACGAAATCAAAAACGTTTTCCTTCAGAAACTTCCAGGTAACCTCTGGGGAAAATTCCCGTATCATGTGCATAAAGCAACTGCTTACCACCCTTTTTTATCAGATAGAGTAACGACTTTTCTGGTTGATTGTGGTCCGCCAGAACAGCTGTAATCTCATACCCATCTTCTGTATTGACACAATCAAATGGTTCCAACCGCTGAAATCTTACAAACTTACTTACACTGCCGTCTATCCTGGCAGCCTGGCAAAACCGGCTTTCGACCTCTTCATTCCCATATACCCGTCAATTTCTTATCACTTAAACCTGTTGCATAATTCTCTGTTCTCATGCAAATATCATAGGAAAAAAAAATGATCATGATGGCTGTGTGTGTAATCAACAGTGTTTCCACTTTCCTTAAATCTAAAATG
>VOFG01000989.1_pt1 | contig 71188 bp, 67 predicted proteins | sample 5384171 | NCBI WGS metagenome assembly VOFG01 (sample SAMN12384726, study PRJNA508395) | human gut metagenome | isolation source: healthy gut F | host: Homo sapiens
GCCGGTTGACTGTCTTTATCCAAAGATGCCAAAAATTTTCCGCTTTCTTCCCAATGCGGCTATATTCGTTCAGACGATTTTCTGCTTCATTATAATTGGCAAAAGAGAACTCCGTATCCGTACGTTTCTCTCCCCGCCCCAATAGTTATTCCAATATCCCCAGCCCATGTACTCCGGTTTCTGGAAAAAGCCAAATTTATATGAGAACAAGTTATATCTTCAAATACGCTATAATACTGTTCCCCAAACATCTTTGCCAACCAACGGGCGGGATAGGTAACCACATTATCCGCATTGAAGCTGTCTATATCATAAGCCATATCAAGGAAAAGGGAGATTTGTGTTTCAGCCCCTTTCAAGTCTCCGCAATTCGCCAGCCAGATACGGTCTGCCGTCGTATCATAAGCCTTTCGGAGTTCCTCATACATCAGAGCCGGGGGAGTAGTACTGTACCACAAATAGCTATGGGGAACACCCAAATAAGATATATGATAGTAAACGCCTGCACGTCCGGAGCGCTTCTGTTCATGCGGGCCACTTAAGCGCTTCATGTAGCCGAAGTTATCATCCGGCCAAATAATGGTTACATCATCCGGCAATTCCAGTCCGTTCGAATAGATTTCCAGCACTTCCTTATAAGGCGTAAATGCCTGTGGGATTGTTTCAACCGGTCGATCAATATGTTCTGCAATCAAATTACGCTGGTCTTTCAACGCACTCTCCAGCATTTTGACCTTTTTCTTTCATGGGGACATCACCTCCTCCATTGCCGCATCATGCAATCCTCTCAAAGCCAATGTATATACATTCTCATAAGCACAGTTTTCCTTTACACGGTTTCCTAGAACTTCATTAATTTTATCCTTATTTTTACCATAATCCCAAGGCCCCATCGTTTTTGAATTCCATTCACTAGCTGTATTTAACAATAATGGTTCGCAATGACTGGACCCCATTACAATAGCAAAAGTATCTGCCACCAACTTATTTTCAGGTATCTTATAAAATGCGGTCGACACCGGATGCATGGCAGGAGCCAGATGATTGGCTTTCAACCGTAACAACAATTCGCATATTTTGGCATAAGTACGGGGACCTATATTGCCACGCTCTTTCTCAAAAAAGTCTTAGCGGCCCAAGGTTTCAGTCCCCAATCTTCATCATTCAGAAAAACACCTCTATATTTCACGGAAGGGGTCTTGGAAACAGTGGTGGGAGCATCCACATAAAGTGTTTTATGTTTCTTCAGGACATCCGCCCACCAATACCAAGGAGACACACCTGCCATTTCCGAAAGAGAAAACAAACCCTAAGAAGCACCTCGCCTGTCACTTCCGGCTACAATCAGCGCTTTATCTACTCCTAGAAAAGGATGATTAACTGTCTGGATCAGATAACGTTCCCATGCTCCTTCCAAAGGAGATATATCTATTTTCCCATTGGAGGCTAACTGACGAATTGCCTGACTCTTTTCAATAGTACCGACAATAACCACTGTTCTTCCTTTCTTCCATTCATCTGCCAATTTTAATCTCTGTCCTGTGACATTTTCAATATCAGACACAAACAGTTCGGCAACCTTCTTTACAACCGGGTAATCATTGGCATCATAACACACGGTCGCCTTTATTTTCGATGCGACTAATGGGAAAGCATATTTACTATGTTTTACATTCTCATTCACAACCACTTGTGATTGCAGGGCAGATGCCACTACCAATAATATTAATAGCGAAAAAAGATTCTCATTGATACAGTAGTTCTAGTTATTCAGTTCTATTTCTTTTTATCTTCAAAATGATAGTTATATGGATTCCGCTTAAAATGGTAACGATTTCTTGGCACCGGCAATGGGTCTTGTACACGCAGTTCCCAAGTCATCAATTCTTCCAGCAATTCCATTTGTTTGGAGGCATATTTCTTTTTTATTATAAAGATTATTAATCTCGGAAGGATCGGCTTTCCAAGTTATACAGTTCACCACGACCATAATTGTCGAGTACTAGTTTCCAGTCATCTTTGCGAACCATACGTTCAGTTCCGCTTTTGTGTCCAGGTATTCAGTTCGTCAAAGTGAGCTATTTTATTGGGTTGCAAAGCCCCCTCTTTAGCAAATGTCAACGGTTCATCCGGGTGAAATCTTCACCACCGAATCCCTGTTGTACAATTACACTCGAAAATTCTTTCTTGGGGTACGATTTACCCGTCAACATCGGCCATAAACTGCGTCCTTGCACTCCAAGAGGTATATCTGCACCGATTGCTGTACAAATAGTAGGAAATACATCAGCAATAGAAACATGTGCATCCATAGGAGATTGTTGCGTATGAATGTTATATCCTGCCCAAATCATCGGAATACGGGTCAAAACATTCGGGCACTCCTGCACCTTTTACGAATCAAGCCATACTCCCCACAATAATCCCCATGGTCTGACAGGATTACAAAATAGTATTTTCATAAAGCCCGGCTGCTTTGAATCCTTCAATCAGACGTTTGGTCTGGTCATCAATCAGACGAAGCATTCCTAAATAATTTCCACGCAAACGAGGAAGATCTTTTTGCCAGATTCGGGCAGGCTGTATCTTCCAATTCCGCCAAAATCTCATACTTATTTCCTTTTTAGATAAATCGTTCCGGCTAGTCAAAGTTGCCGGTATCTTTTCCGGAGAAAACATTGAGAAATAAGGCTCTGATATCTGATATGGCTTATGCGGTTCAGGCATTGAAAACCACATAAAGAATGCGGAATCTTTTTGCTGCTCCGCCCAAGCCAAAGCTTTGGTAACCATTTTCACCGGATCCTGCGCTTCTGCCGGGAAAGGGTGGCTTCCAAATATTGACCTCTCGCTTTATTATTCAGAAAAATGCAAAGTCCTTATCTTCCTGCGTGTCACGCTGATTCTTTCCCCAATGAAAATATTCCTCACAATAATCAAAATCTTTCCCTTTCACATGCGCATGGTTCTTTCCCACTAATGCCGTCTTATATCCTTGTTCTTTAAACACTTCGAGCATATCTTTCTTATAATACATATCGGGAGTGTTGTGGTTCGTACGGACATGCGTAGCAGTCGGATAACGTCCTGTAAACATGGAACAACGCGCAGGCATACTAGCAGGAGCTACCGTATACGCCTTATCAAACCAGACATTACTCAATGCCAGCGAATCGGCAAAAGGAGTGACAGCCATCGGAAAACCTTCGCGACCACACAAATCAGCTCGCTGTTGGTCGGTCATGATGATAACAACATTGGGTTTGGGTGTTTGTGCCAGCATTGGAATAACATTAACCATACTGGAAATCGCAGAGATTGAAACTAAAACTTTGTATTCATATAATAAATTCTTTAATCGTTCACGCCCAAAGTTCGACAATTCATTTGACAAACTACGAAAATAGCTGTTCAATAAAGGACAAAAAAATGACAAATAGTCCAGTTACAAACACACGATGAGCCTATTGACCACGATCAATAGTTATACACAGAGCAATTACCAATATTGACTAAAGAAATTCAAAGCCGCCTGGTAAAAGACCTTTGTATCTCTTTGCTCTTTATATAGGCTCTCCAATACTTCTTCATATCTAACCGGGTCAATCTTATTCCGGATAGATTTCCATAGCCCGATGTTCACATCAACCTGCTCAATGCCTCGTTTCAAATTAGATTTGAACTCTTCACGTAATGACTTCCCGGATTTCATTTTATGCGACCACGGCACGTTGTGGAAACAAAGCAAGTAAAGTTCGGGACACTGTGACAAACTGTTGAATATATCCTTGTTGTATTTAAAATATTGAGACACATAGTTCGTTCCTTTTGTGGTACGATCAGTGCCGATAGACTCTTTGCTCACATGCCACTCTTTGTTTGCACGCTGTTCGAACCCCGCCGTATAATGGTCTTCCCGCTTCACAGTAAATCCCAAACTGTAAGGGGCATGAGCACAAACAAAGCTCTCCCATGTGGGCATCATCATTTGCCGGATGACTTCCAGCGTTGCTTCGTCACAATTCCATGTAGACTTTATCCAATCGGATGTAATACTTTCGGTCGATTCTTCCGATTCCATGCCAGACGCCCGAAAGCATACCAGTTGGCTTGGGCAAAGTGATGAGCAGTCCAATTGCGCGAACGACCGATATTGCCTACTCCTGCCATGCCAAGCATACGCGACGGGAATGTCTTTCCGGCGATAATATTCGACACAGTACTTCCCCTTTCCGTTACAATATGTATCGAAATCGAGGAAAGTTTTTCCTCCACATGGGCAACAGATACACCAAGCTAACAGAACGCCCCAAGTACTCTTGCGTAATCTGGAGTTCAGGGAACAAAGGAGTATGGCGCATGGCTCCGAACAACGGTTGAGCCGGTTCGCTAGGCTGAAAGTCAAGCGTTCCGTTTTTGGTTTGCAACACTACGTTTTCGTCGAACTGTCCGTCCAAAGGCTGAAACTCCTTATAAGAACGTTTCATTCTATCTTTATCAATCTCCGGATTGTAGACAAAGGTGCGCCAAAGCACAATGCCTCCATGAGGTTTGAGTGCACGGGCTAACATATTGGCGCCATCCACATGGCTACGATGATAATCTTGCGGACCTGCCATGCCTTCAGAGTTGGCTTTTACAAGGAAACCTCCAAAGTCAGGTATCAGACTGTAAATTTCTGTTGACCTTATCCATCCACCACTTTTGCACTTCGGGATTGAGAGGATCGGCTGTATCCAGATGTCCAATTCCGACACCTCCCCATTGTTTCCCCAACGTCTTTGGTCGTAGAAGGTTTTACGGGAGCAGCAAAGTTGGGTGCAAGATACACCTTGATGTGATACTTGCGGAAGATATCAGCTAACGCAGCAACCTTCTCTAAATAGTCATGTCCTAAGATGCGCGGATCGGCATTAACATTATTCAGAATCACGGCGTTGATGCCGATGGATGCTTCCGCACGGGCGTAGTCGGTATATCGAGGTTCGATTTTCTTTGGCAAATCGTCCCATGCCCACAATCCTTTTCCAGCATAGCCGCGTTCTACCGTTCCACCCAGACCTACCCAATGATTGATCATACGGAATTCCAATGCAGGAATTTCTTTGATATTTAACTGTTCAAGCGGATATCCACATTGTATCAATCGAATCAAGTGGAACGTACCATAAAGAAATCCTGCATCGGAATAGGCTTGAAGTGTTATCCTCTTTTTACCACTGCGGATGATATATCCTTCCTCTCCCAGCCCTTTATCTTTACAGAAACTCATTTGAATTCCCACCGCATTATCCTGAACAAATATTGGTGTAACTGTCAGTAACGCCTTCAAAGCACGCTCCAGTTCTTCTCTTATGACTTCATCGTATCGGCTTCCGGGCAGACTAATGTGACTACCATACCGAATGGCAGATTGTTTTAAGCCAGATTCGGGAAGAGGTTTATAATTCATCCAAAGTTCATACCCCTGTATCTACAGTGGATAACGTCTGTTCCTGACCAAAAAAAAGATAGCTCATACAGCTCAAAAAAGAAGAACAGAACTATGCTAAAACAACGAAAACAGTGATTCATGAGTTTCTATTTTATCGTATTAAAACTTTATTTTGTCTGAGCGCAGCTTCAAATCAAGCCACTCCCTTCAGATATATCTTTCTCATTTTTACTCCTTTTTATAATTACCAAGTCTCTACACGCAAATCATAAAGCGGATCTTGACGCAACACCAATTTCTCCACCACATGATAATATTTGCCACCGTTCTCATACGTATATTCCAGATCGAATTGCGGTGCACGCGTACCTACTTTCGCTACATAATCGTAGTCGCCCTCAATCTTATAAGTACCCGATGCATTAGTGATTGCAGCTTTACCGCTCACTTCTTCCACTGTAACATTATTATTGGCATCCATCGTCAACGTCAAACTACCAACTGTCTCCAACTTATCACCTACGCCCGGGCACACCACTACACGCGGTTCCATTGTTTTAAAAGTGGCAGTAGCACATTTGATAATATCTTTAGTATTACCATAACTTACTGGTTCGCCGACAGGATTTCCTCCAGCATCAACTTCGGTTACGTTTCCCATGCGGTAATAAGTACCGGCATAAGTACTGATGTATTTAATAACGGCAACACAAGTCTCTGCTCCTTCGCGTATAGCATTCATTGAATTCTCTGTCATTCGAAAAGGAAGTGCATAGTAATCCGTCAAACAACGCGAATCCTCATAGAAAAGATTGGTAAAAGTGATCCCTACATCGGCTACCGGAGAGTTCGATTTACGCACCCGGAAATATTCCGGATCCGCCAGTGTATAATAGTTGGCGGGAAGCAACGTTTTCCCCGTTCCTTCAAGCAAGGAGGGGTCAATGGTAAATTTCGCCCAATCATTCATGTCTATTTCACGTTTCCCACCAATAGCCACTCCGACATAAATGTTCATATCACGGTCGCTAATCACAGTTCGCAGCGGCTTTGCTACAGCAAAGCCCATATCAGCTCCTTCGTAATCGTGGGTATAGTCGTCATAACACGCCGTAATCCCAACTAACAGCAGGAGTGCGGACAGTAAAAGTTTTGCAGATTTCATACTTTCTTCTTATTATAGTTAAACACAATCACCATCCTTTATTATTGATAAGATTCGGATTTTTCTGTACCTCTAAATAGGGTAATGGCATGTAATAATAGCGAACATCGTTTAATGGGCGATCTTCTACCTTCACCACCTTGAATGCCTCATCGCCTGAACCGTCACGAGTAACCTGCATTCCATAAATAGGTTCATTGAGAGGTAACAACCAACGCCGCAAGTCCCAAAAGCGTTGATTTTCAAACGCAAATTCAATTCGACGTTCATTTTGTATCAATGTACGGAATGTTTCTTTCGAGGCAGCCATCTCGTCCAAATAAGTCACATCGGTAATTCCACCTGACTTCTCCCGAATAGTTTTTATCACGTCGTAGGCAGACTTGGTGCATCCGGGTCCCACAACTTTCGGTCCGAAAGCTTCATTGGATGCTTCGGCGAAATTGAACCATACCTCTGCTTTGCGCAACATCGGATTATAGTGACGGGAATCCTGTTCTTCAAGAGGTTTCAAAAAGTCGGCAACCGTATTCATAAACTTTGCCAGGTAATAACCTGTACGTGTAGCATTTACGTTCATGTAACCGGAATCTTTTTCCACCTGGAGTAACGTCGATATACGAACTGTTGGCTCCAAATTGACGTCCCTGATAGTAAAGATTCACATCGAAGCGGTTGTCACGCTGGCAATCATAAGGATCGGTTTCGTCATACAACGACCGCGAATCGGTTATGGAAATCCATTTTTTGCCGAGAAAGCATCAGCCAAATTCTGCGAAGGCGTAGTCTGCGCATTCCCAAAATAGAAAGGCGGATAATGCCGTTGCTCCAAACCATGATTACGTCCCACAAATGTGCGAAAAAGGAATTCGGCCGATTGGGCATCCCCTCCATCGTACAGATCTTTCGGAACTAATGCCGAATAGTTTTTCATTCCACTCATCGCCAACACTTCATCGGCATAATTAGCCACACGTTCCCATTTGGCTTGGTAAGCCGTTTCGTCCACCACCGTATAATCGCCCATGCCGTTCAATCGTACTATGTTATCTGGCTGATAAGCAGGGCTGGCCGCATAGAGCAGTGTTCGTACTTTCAGTGCTGCGGCAGATAATCCCGAAGCACGACCAAATGCTTGGTCGCCCAATATAGCATCCTCCGGAATAAGTCAACGGAAGTAACGCCATTGCTTCGTCACAATCGTAACAAATTTGCTTAACGCAATCTTCATAACTATCGCGCGAAAAACTTTCCGGATGCGCCGCTTCTTCCGGAGTAATATAATGTGTTACGATAGGATAGCCCAACACTTGTCCGTTATCGGTCTTTCCACCATACATTCTCAACAGATTGAAACTGCACCATGCTCTAAGAAAAATAGCTTCTCCACGCAAACGTTTTTTGTAAGCCTGATCAATTTCGTCGCTAGAAATGCTATAGCGTATTTCATCCGTAAGTCCATTGTCGAGGAAAGTATGAATACGTTGCAGTTGATCATAACAAGCACTCCAATTTCCCAAAGGGATTGTTCGTGCGGCTAAAGCCGCCCTGTCCGGCACGATAAACACTGGAATCGTAAACACGTGTCATGGCATTGTCTGTTGCCGCATCCAGAAAGTTGCCATCCCATGCATCAGGGACGGTCAAAACATCCTGATAAACCGAGAGTAGCACACCTTGTGCCTTTTCAGCGTTGGTCCATGTATCATCCACCGACCATTGATTGTTCATCTTGGTATCGAGATCGGTGCAGGCACTTACGATGCCTGTAACCCATGCAAGGACTATTATGTATCTAAATCTTTTCATCATTTCTTTCATTTAGAAGTTAATGGATATTCCGCCCGTAATGGTTCGGTAAGTCGGATAGTTGGTCAAGCCGGACAACATACGTTCGGGATCTAAGTCTTTGATGCCCGAAAGTACAAACAAATCGGTTCCCCTCACAAAGAATTTGAAATCTTTTCCTATAAACTTGCCCGTTTTATTGGCAAGCGTATAGCTCAACTCCACATTCTTCAGACGGAAGAACGACCCGTTTTCCGACCAGAAAGAGGAATTGCGGGAGTTGTTTGCTCCGGAGGTGGTAGTCAGTCTGGGCTGGGTCCCGGTAGGATTGTTTACCGGATGATAACGGTCGAGCGCCAATACGGAATATCCATCCAGTCCGTTGTTCCAATAGTACGAACTGGAAAGTATATTCGTGACGCCTGTCGTAGCTGTACCCAGTATGTAAAGGCCAAAACCTTTGTAATTCAACGAAAGATCAATACCCATCGTGGTAGTGGGGAAACTTTGTCCCAAATCGGTTACGTCATTATCATTAATCATATTGTCACCATTCAAATCGGCATAATCGATATCACCGGCCTGATAGGCACCATAGCTTTGCAACGGATGCCCAGCCAACTGCACGTCTTTACCAAACAATCCTTCTGCCTGCAAACCAAAAATTGTACTGGTGGAACGTCCCACGCTCTTACGATAGTCTTCGATGTTATCTAATTCATCGCTCTTACGCAATTTGTTTTGGTAAAAGTAAGGTTCACCCCCACATTGTAATGAATCTCACCTATTTTATCTTGCCACCTTACTTGCGCATCTATGCCTTGGTTCATTACTTCACCGATGTTTTCGGCAGGAATAAAGTCTCCCACTACAGCAGCATATTTAACGGTGTTCTTTCCTATGATATTCTTACGCATTTCACGGAAATAGTTCACGTCAGCCGAGAGGCGGTTGTTGAAGAAGGTTCCCTCTACGCCTATATTCAATTCGTTGGAATATTCCCATTTCAAGTCCGGATTGCCATAACGCACCAAATCGGTAGTTGGACCTCCGGTACTAGGTTTGTGTTCGAATTTATCACCATTCTTCCAGTTGGTACGATAAAGGAAATGCCCCGTATTGCCGGCATATCCCAAATGTCCGTAATTAATCTTCAACTTTAACGAGTTAACAGCCTTTACATCTTTCATGAAGTCTTCCTTAGAAATCATCCATGCCCCCCAATGGCATAAGCAAAGAAGTAGCGGTTACTGCCGCTAAAGCGGTTCGACCCCATAGCTGAAAGAACGCCTTCCACAAAATAACGCTTATTGTAAGCGTAATTACCACGAAAGGTAAAAGTACCATTTTTCACATCTTGTGTATTACCGGTTTTCTCTTCAGTAGTATAACGGAAAGCGGCTTCTGCCAATACATCGTGCAAATCGAATGAATGCTCATAGTTTACGTTAGCACGCCATCCAAAGTTACGATATGTATCGTTGGATGAGATAGATTGCTTTTTTTGGCAAATTCAACTTCTTACGCTCCGTGAATCGAAGCACTTCCTCCCCTTCGTCATCAAGGTAGCGTTCGATAGAATAAGTAGGATAAGCATTACGTAACTGTTGACGCAAGTAACTATAATTATCAAATGTCATATAAGCATTTGCCGTCAGACCTTCAGTCAATCATTTCAGGTCAAACTTCAATCCTAAATTGGTCTGACTATTCACATAACGTTCGAAGTGTTACCTCCATAAGCCATATCCATATACAGGTTGTTGGTCTTGCGGACACTGGTTCCGAATATCAAAGACGATTCGTCGGTGGTGACTCCATCGCGACCATTAATATCTTCGGAGCAATCATGAAAGGATATTCGTTGGGACGAAGGGTAGAGATTTCACTAAACAGCGTGGCTCCATCCACAGCCCCCAATCTTTCTTCTCAATCCGTCCTGCTACATCAGCCGAAGCAGTCAGAAAGTCGGTAATGCGCAAATCCAAATTACCTCGCGCGTTGATACGATTCAAATTCGAACGATCACTGACTTTTTCCAAACCTGAACTGCCGGTATAGCCTACTGTCACGGCATAAGTCGCTTTCTCTGTACCTCCGTTCAATTCGATCGTAGCCTTGCGGAATGTACTTGCGTCACGTAGAAATTCTTTGTAATAATCGACATTAGGATAACGCAAATCATTCACCCCTTCGAATTCTTATAACCTTCAAGATCAGTTGCCGAATAAAAGGCTGTATACCATCGTTTACACAAGCTTCATTGAACAGCGTAGCATAGTTGTAGGAATCAAGAAATTCCGGCATACGGGTAACCGGTTGTATGCCGTATTCCAATCCTACACGAATCACGCGTTCGTTGGCTTTTCCCCGTTTAGTACGAACGAGTATCACTCCATTCGTAGCCTGCTCTCCATACATAATTTTAGCAGTGGCATCCTTTTAAAATCTGTATAGATTCGATTTCTTCGGGCAGGATGTCGTCAATCGGACGTTTGATACCATCAATAATCACGATAGCTTCGCTCGTTCCATTGTTGTGCAGACCTCGCACATAGAAAGTAGAGTTATCATAACCGATACCTCCCACATTAGGGATCGCTATCAGTCCGGCAGCCTGTCCTTGCAACGCATTCGACAGTTGCAAGGTAGGATACTTCTTCAGGTGATCCATATTGACCCGGCTCACGGCACTTACCGAATCCGGCTGTTCTTTTGGGCATTCGCAACAGATGTTATCCCCAGAAAGAAGATGGCTGCGAACAATCCTTTTAAGAATCTATTATAACTATTTCTCATAAATATCAAAATATTAAAGTGTTATTACCAACCGGGATTCTGCTGCAAATTGTGAAGTGCATCCACATCGTGTTGCGGCAACGGATACCAATAGTTGCGCATATTCGAGAATCCGCGAATTTCTTTCTCCATGTCAAACACCGTATAAGTAAAACTTGCCGGACGTGTACCAGACTTGCCGTCAGCTGAATCTTCATAACTGCCTACAGGATCGAAGTAAACTCCCTTTATCGGATAAGGTTCGTTAAACAGTGTGTGCATGATCATCCAACGACGAACATCCCACCAACGGTGGTTCTCAAACATCAGTTCTACTCCCCGTTCCCGACGATAGGCTTCGCGGAACTTTTTCGGGATCAGACACGATGTCGGAAGGAATATCCGTCACACCGATACGATTGCGAATAGTATTAAGGGCTTCTTCTGCCGTCATACCACAGTCTTCTACTTTAGCGGTCGCACTTCCGGTAGCTTCAAAAGAGGCTTCGGCAAAATCAAGGTAAAGTTGCGTAGCACGGATAAAGACGGTTTGAGCAATCTTTTTGCAGGAACGGTTTGGTTGTTCCTAACGTTTGATCATGGCGATAGTTTGCTTCCGGCCATAAAAACTTCCGGCACATAAATCCTGATAATTGTCGTCCGTTGGTATGTTTCGAACTTCCATAGTTATTGTAGGCTGTGCAACCTCTCCACAAACGAATGTAATAGGGCTTGCCACTTGCATAGGTTCCCCAAGTATCACCAGGAATAAGAATGTTGTTGTAGAAACGAGGATCACGATCAATGAAAGCATGTTCCGGGTCGAATTTGTAACCCGACCGGGTATCATTAATCGGATAATAAATACCATCCGCTCCTTTGCGCTCGTACATATTTACCGCATTCAGTGTAGGACAAGAAATAGCGAATGATTCCGAGCCGGTTCCTCCCGTCATATCAGCATAAAGCCAGAAAGCACGTGCGGTCTTGGAACGATCGCTATCACTGGGTATTCTGCGCCGCCACCAGATAGTCTCTACACGCTTGAGTTCCGTATCGGGAAACCAAAACAGGTTCATATACTCATCGGCAGTTGCCAGTCGTACACCTGTTTTCGCTTCATTCTGCTTCATATAGGTGATAGCTGCCCATGCAGCCTTTGCAGCAGCCTTTGCACGTTCCTGATCATAGCTTTTTATTTGAACAGAGTTCAGGTCGTCCTGCATCAATGGACTGGCGTCATAAAGCAAAGCCATCTCTTTGAATGCCAGAGCTGCTAATTTAGTAGGACGGCCATACTGGTTATCGGGCCAAGTGTCAGGTAGCATGGAAATGGCTTGATCTATATCGCCTATCATCCATGCACTACTTTCATGATAGGTGACACGGGGAATATCGTCGTCACCACCGGCAAATACTTTATCCAGAATCGGCATACCTCCATAGCGTTTGATGACGTTGAAATAGAACCAAGCACGATAAAAATAAGCCTGTCCCAGAATTTCATTACGTTGCTCTCCCGTCAAGGGTACTTTATCAATATTAGCAATGACCCGATTCACTATGCGTATGGAAGGAAGTGCCTTACCAATGGGAGTAGTGTTGCCATTTCCGATCTCTGTCACATTGGCCGCCTTATCGGTAGTCAACCATGCCCCGGAAAAAACTTGGCAAAAACGGTTTTATTGTATGTCGCAGACATTTCATCCGCCATTACACCTACATACGTGCGTTGATTCTTTCCATCATCTGCACCTTCAAATGTGTTATAGGCTTCCAATTTAGGATATACTTGATCCAAAAATCCACGGATGGACTCATAACTGCTATATACAGCCTCTTCCGTCAGCCCACCGGAGTCTTCGCGCTTATCCAGAAAGTCTTCGCAACCTGCCAAAAAACAGGAAGAGTAGTCCAACCACTGCGTATTTATATGTTTTTTCTTCATTGAATTCATCGTTTTAATAGATTAAAATGAAACTCGCACGCCCGAAGTAAACGAACGTAAGATAGGATATTTGGCTTGTTCGCCCTCGGGGTCAATACGGTCGTCGCCGCCCCACCAAGTGAGTAAATTGTTTCCGGTGACGTAAACTTGCAAACTCTTCAACCCTACCGTTTTCAACCACTTCTTGGGCAGATTGTATCCTAATTCCATGGTTTTCAGTCTCAAGTACGAGAAGTTTTGATAGCGGTAAGTACTTTCGGTTCCATTAAAAGCACCGTCATTTGTCAGGTGCAAAGCGGGTGCTCTCACACCGCTAGTATTGGCTGTTTCTGGTGTCCACGCATTCATCACATCAGGCTGCGCATTAATTGTCCCGGATTTAAACGAAGCGGAATAAACAGAATTTACCAATTTATAAACACCGGTAGGCGCATAAAACATAGCACTGAAACTCAACCCTTTCCAATCAAAGCCCAGATTCAAGCCATACGTGTGTAACGGATAGTTGAGCTCGTCTACTGCCACTTTGTCCTGACCATTGAGAATTCCATTGGAATCGAAGTCAATGTAGATAAAGTCGCCAGGCACCACCTGACCGGGAGCTACCGAATTGATGGAACCGGTCTGCGCATTATTAAATACAGCATCGATAGTTTCATAATTACCCACCGCCAAGTAGCGGTTTTGATGCCCGATAGGTTTTCCCGCCTCTTTCAAATGGTTGGGACCGTTGACAGGGTCATCGCGAAATACTACCCTATTCTCGCTCGAGGCCAATGTGAAACCTACATGATAACGGAAATCGGAACCTATTTTATCGTTGTAATGCAGTTCTAACTCAAATCCATGGTTCTTGGTGGAACCAATGTTTAATGCATTGAACTTGGCTCCCGTAATGAAAGAAGTAGTTTGAGGCTCCATCAGAATGTCTTTACGTTTTCGTCAAAAAGATCGAGCGTGATGTCAAGCTTGTTCCACAATCCAATCTCAATACCCAGATTTTGTTTCGTTGATTTCTCCCACGTGGAATTGAGGTTGGCTACATCTCCTTCATGATACAAAGGCCCCCAAATCTGACCGGAAGCATCTGTACCCAACGTGATGTTGCCGTCCGAAGTAAACTGCTGTATATAGTTCCACCTCTTGGCACCTGCATCGGAGCCTACCTTACCCCACGAATAACGGAACTTGGCATTTGTAAGTACCTTGCCTATACTTTTTCTTGATAAACGGTTCTTCCGAAAGCCGCCATCCCAAGGAGAACGAAGGGAACAAACCAAACCGTTCTCCACGGGCAAACTTCTCGGAACCAGTATACGAGATATTCATTTCCGTAAGGTAACGCTCTTTCCAGTTGTAGGTGACACGCCCCACCCAGTCTTCATTGTAGTTAGGGAAACGCATATATTGGGTATTGTTCTCCGTGTACCTTTCGTCATAGATTTTACGGTTGACCAAAGCAAGCGCACTTACATTATGATCGTTGAAAGATCGATTATAAGCAACAGAAAATTCATAATAGAAACGACGCGTATAGGCATCCAATCCGTCCCACATAGTCACACCGGGAGGCAGAGGCACCGATTCGGAAGTCGGAAGCCTTTTATCTTCTATCATCGGATAGGTGATGGTCCCATCGGTATTGACCACCGGATTGGCATAATCATAGACTCGGTGATACCGGACAATGGATTTTAAGGCTTGATCGGCAGAGCCTCCTCCACGATAAACATCGGTATTGGTAGTCGACGAAGACGAATAAGATACTTTTGCAGCCACTTTCAATCCTTTGGTGATGAAATCCAGTTTCTGCTCCAAAGATGCATCATACCACCCCTGAAACGTTTTACGAAGTTTGGCACCTCCCAGATTCATGTTGGCCACCGGATTCTTTTCTTCATCATCACCCCAATTGCCATCAGAATACATAATCGGATGGTCGCTAGTGGATTCGGTCAGAATACGATTAAAGGGACTGTCGTTATCAATCGACTTGTTACGATAACCCATGCTACCGGCTATGTTAATGGATAGCTTGGTAGACTTGGTGAAGTTGAAGTCGAAATTCGACCGCCAATTGTACCGTTTGTAGGTATGCCGCGGATCAAAGTCGTCATTCTTTTTCAGGTCGTAAATATCTCCATCACCCTGATAACCCGCCGAAGCAAAATATTTCATATAGTCGGTTCCACCACGTATGTTGATATTATAGTTTTGAGTAAATCCGCCCGTTATCAATTCATCCCACCAGTTAACATAGGGAAACACATCGTTGTAAGCTCCATAGTTGCCTTCTGCATAGGCTCTGCTCCATGCATCAATGGTAGATTGTGGTATCAACTTGTCCCAACTGGCATCGTTGGCCATTGCCATGTTATAGGCCTGCATGGCAGTAACGTGATCAGCAAGCTTCATGCTTGTGGTCGGTGATTTAAAAGTGTAATTGGCAGAAAAGTTGATGACCGGAGCCGTATCAGTACCTCTCTTGGTTGTGATAAGGATAACGCCATTACCACCACGAACACCATAAACAGCTGTTGCCGAAGCATCTTTCAACACGGAGATACTTTCGATTTCGTTCATGTCAACATCATTCATGTTACGCTCGATGCCATCCACTAACACCAACGGATCGGTATTGTCCCAAGTACTTTTCCCACGAATATACATTTTAACCTCATTGTCGCCCGGCATGCCCGACGAATTGATGGCTACCACTCCATTAAGCTTTCCTTGCAGCGCTTCGGATACCGAGTTTACACTACCACCTTTCATCAGTTCGTTACCACCGGTTTGCGTGATGGAACCTACGCTGGTGACTTTCTTCTGCACTCCATAACCCACCACTACAACTTCCTCCAATTGCTTACTATCCTCTTCCAGAGAGATAATAGCATCCTTTTTCAAGTCAGCTACCTTTAAAAGTATCTCCCTATATCCGATATAAGAAATCTTTAGCACAGCATCGGGAGTCGCCGTTAATGTAAAATGACCATCCACATCGGAAATGGTTCCATTCGAAGTTCCCTCAACGGTGATATTCACACCGATCAAAGGCTCATTACTTTTTGCGTCTACTATTTGCCCTTTGATGCTGTGATTTTGTCCCCAAAGCAAAGGAGGAGAAAGCAACAGGGACAGAAAAAGCAGGCACATCCACTTTAGTTTCATGCTTTGATGTCTCATAGTGATTCTATTTAATTAACAAATTTATTATGAAGCGAATTAGCATTTTAATATATTACGCCTTTCGCCTATTAAAATATATCATTCAATCAATGACCTCATCATATTCTTTCCCAAGGAGAGAAAGAATATGATAAAGATTTGCCTTATTATATTTTGTTACGCAGTTCTCTTAATAGTTTAAGCTTGGCTGGAATATTAAATTTACCATCTGCCGAGTCGCCGGCATACCAAGTTGAGAACACTCCTTCTTGGGTATCATATAGTGCATCACGCGCCTCTTCCAATCGCCGGATAGCAATATCCAGGTTTTCTGCGCGCTTACTACTTTCTTTTTCTTTATAAGCAGAGACAAAATGATATAATGAATGGCTCAATGCTGCCATATAATGACAAGGAGCAGCCAAATTATCCCTAAAAAAACGTTGGTCTTTTGCTTTGGCAAACGTTTGCAAAAGATTCTCACAACGTTGAGAGACTTCCTCAAAACGCACAGCTGTCTTTTTCATACCTGCAATCAATGAATCAACTTGGTTATTGCCATCAATGCGGAATGAACGTCCGGGAACCCGTTCAAATCCTATGTCATAGAGCGGATTCGGAGAAAAATCGCTAAAACGTTTACCTATCTGATCGAAAACACGGGAATAACGCAAATCCTGGAATATAAACTGACGTTCCATTCCCGGAAATTCAGACAGTTTCTGCTGCCAATAAGCATAGTAATAGTCGTGATAAAGCTTGGCTACTTCTTCAGCATATTTTTGTCCAAAATATTGAGAACAAAAATCAATCAAGAAAGAATCTGTATTATATGCTTGCATATCCCACATCATACGAGCATTAGCGGACATTTCCATCACAAACTCCCTTAAATTACCGGCATTAACCACCGAAAAAGTTAGCGGACCGCGGGTATTCACATAACGATAATTGGCTTCCATTTTCCCAGGGCCTTCTGCAGGAGCCAGATGGGCGCCGGTTGAAGTAAATTGGAGATTCATATAATAACCTAGCTTCACTTGTTTCGTCGTATCGAATGAGACCAAATCATCATAAGGATAATGATCTCTCCGTCCTGCAACAAAAGTCCAGAGCATATTTTTACCTGTTGGAGGTTGTAAATAACCTTTAGCCAACAAATCAGAAAGCTCATCATAAAAGGTCATTCGCACGAAAGGATCCTCTTCACCGGTTGCTTTTTTATCATAGCCAGCTGTATACGGATCATACGGTTAATAATATCTGCACGTTCCTTATCATCTTTCGGTGCATCAGAGAATGCGGCCCAAAAAGGTTGGTCATTTACACCACGAAAAGCAATCTGCCACAAGTTTTCCTGTTTGTTGCGACATACCGTCTCTATACTATATTGCCAAAACTCAATCAAAGCTTTTCTCATTCGACAAAAAGTAGCTCCGGTGGTTCGACGCCACGTACTTTTCGCCAATATCCTGCCCAATTATTAAATTATTGTTGCAAGCAACATGATGGTGAGAAGTTAGTACCAGTCCATATTTACGTAATAAAGCAGCCTGACTATTCAGTTTATAATCAGGATAAGTAACCGTTGCTTCTAATTCTACCGTATTCAGTTTTAACCGAAGCATCGTTTCAAGCCACAGCTCATCATTCTCTTTTGACAACCGCCTCCAAGGTTTGAACAAATCTGTATCATTAGGAAACCATGCGCGATACCTGACTTGTGGTGACTTCTTAAAATAGTCAAAGCTTGATTTTATCTCTACCGGATTCTTATACTGTGGTTCCCACGAGCAAAAATACCATAAGGGCGGCACTCCAAAAATAACTCGCTAAAAGTATAAATAGCATATATAGCACCACGCATATCTTTTCCATGAAGATAAATACGTTTTCATCGGGACTACAATATACCCTATGAGATTCGAAACCATCCAAAGGACGAATGAATCGAGGCTGAAGCAAAGAACCGCCCGTCTCTTCGTTAATGATAACAATATCGATATTTGCCTCATCAATCGTTTGTGAGATTTCAGGTTTATAATGCATCACCTTCTCAAAATCTTTAGATAAGGTTTCTGCTGCCAGCTTTACAGGTTCTATTTCATGCCCGGATAACAAAATCTTGAAAATTACCTTTCTCCAATTTTAAAGAAGAAATGGAATTTATTGCCAGAGACGAATGGAAAGAAAAAATAAAGCAATTAGATTCAATAAAAATAATCGGTTGTAGTTCTTCATACTTTTCACGGTTCTTTTTGATTTAAGTCGTTTATACTCTTTGTTAATCGAAGCATAGGCAAAATTAAGAATTACCAACCGGAAAAAGAGGGGATATATCCGCCATATAACAAAAATATAGGGGAATTAGAAAACTAATTAAATAATAATCAAATGATTACAAAATTAAAAACAGGTGAAAATATAGGGATTTATACGTACTTATATAACAACTACAGACCTATTTTTCTGATATTTTTTTCAAAATTAGCAGGATCAACAGCTTTATTTCGAGTGCGAACTCTATAATTATAAACGGTGTTCACGGAATATCCCAGGATTTCTGATATTTGTTCAGACTCTGTAATTCCCAACCGGATCAAGGCAAAAATACGTAAGGTAGAGTTTAACGCATCTTTATTCTCCAATGCAAATTTATCATTCGGTTGAAGCAATGAATTGAAATTTTCGACAAATGTTGGAAATAAGGATAAGAATGTCCTATCAAAATCAGCAAAAGCACTTTTCCTGTTAAAATCCGAATTTAAATTATGAATCATCGAAGAAAGAGAATCATACTGCTTATTCTCCAGACTTCTGCTGCCCTACCAATACAAAATTATCAAGCTGATTAACTAATTTAAAAGTAGCATCCAGATAGTGTCCTATATACGAATTCTTAATACGGTTTTTGCTTCCGACAATTTCAAGTTCAGCTTTTCCAACAATTGACGGGAACGACGCAAGTGCTTCATCTGTACTAGAATATAAATGATGGCCACTATTAATATAATCGCAAAAATAGAAGTCAAGATAAGACTATCCTGAAAAGTCTGCCGCTTAACCTGCTCTATATCGAGTTTTCTCTCCGACAAATACAGGTAATAAAGTTCCGATGACATTAATCCTGTGACGGGTTCCATAAAAGTTGCATCTTCAAATGCCTCATTTATATATTCAGATGCACGGTTTACATCATTTTTATGATAATACAGCATCGTTGCCAATCCTCTCATAGAGACTGACTCTTTGGTGGCACTGCGGATATCATTCACAGCCGCCTTCACATAGTAATAAATAGCCTCATCGTTCAGTTCCAACTTACGGTCGATAAACGCCAAAGTCGACAAGAGTACTGAAAGTGTTTCCGTATCAGTAGTATCGCATATTTCTAAGGCCTGCCTATAAAGTTGTTTGGACTCAGCTAACTTATCTTCTTTAAGGGCTATTTTTCCTCTCACATAATAGATTGTTGACGAATCAGAAAGATAAGACTGACTTTCCGTCAAGAGTTCATTTCCTATTTGGTTATACTTGGATGAAAACACATCGTACTTTTGCATAATCCGCCAAATCATGATAAACACGCCCAAAGCTAATATAATAGTCTGCCAACACTTGAGCAGGTAATGTCTCTTTCTCAATCCGGATAGAAGAAAGTGAATCTATAGCTTCTTTAAAAGAAACCTCCGCGTGCTAAAATATATCCCAGCTTGGTTTTAGCATTTACCATATATGCAGCACTATCTATAACACTAGCTATCTTACACAACTGCGTGGCATAATGAAAGGCAGAATCGAAAGAATAGAGTTTAAATTCATTATACAAGTTTGCATTGATCAGAAACTTTTCTTCGTCCGTCCTCCTTTTTTTTTCATTCACATTCAAGAAGTTTCGAATAGAATCGATACGCTCCAGTTTCTTTTGGCAATACATATCTTTCTGTTGTAGAGCAAGCGACATTTGCCCGGCTATTTCCTCCTTATTTCCGAATGGTTCTTCACCTGAACAACCCATGTAAAATATAGAAGTAATAACAAAGGATATTATCCAAAAGCCCCAAATATATTTTTGTTTATGTTCCTGCATAAATATCAGATAAATATAGATAAGCTACCACAATCGTTATTGCAAAAATATATAAAATTTCACATAAAGAAAACTTTTGAAGTTATTATATTTTCGTTACCCGATATTGGCATTACAAAGATGTACATAATTTCCAATATCGCATGAAACTAACGGTCCAATAAAGAATAAAAATTAGTCAATAGTCCGTTTTATTAGCGAAAAAACTCATTATTTGATCAAAAAGAAGAGAATTTGCTGTTTTTTGAACGGCAAATTTCCTTTATTCTCTTTTAATTCCCCTTTCTTTGCAATATCCTTTTAATAGAATTTATATCTAATAACTAACTATATTTTTATACCATGAACATGAAAAAGAATTTTCTAACAATGCTGCTTGCATTGGCTTTATGCAGTTCGACTTTTGCTCAATGGAAACCTGCCGGTGACAAAATCAAAACATCGTGGGGAGAACAGCTTGACCCTAAAAACGTATTGCCGGAATATCCGCGTCCTATCATGGAACGCAACGACTGGAAAAACCTGAACGGGCTTTGGAAATATGCAATCACAAAGAAAGGTACTCCTGCACCTGCCGCTTACCAGGGTGATATTCTTGTTCCCTTTGCCGTAGAATCGTCTTTATCAGGCGTAGGCAAAATGATAAACGAGAAAGAAGAACTGTGGTACCAACGCACTTTCGACGTTCCTTCTGCCTGGCGTGGTAAACAAATCCTGTTGCATTTCGGAGCAGTAGACTGGAAAGCAGAAGTTTGGGTGAATGATGTAAAAGTAGGCGAACACACAGGCGGATTTACTCCTTTCTATTTCGATATTACTTCTGTACTTAATAAAGGAAATAATGACTTGGTAGTAAAAGTATGGGACCCTTCAGATCGTGGCGAACAACCCAGAGGAAAGCAAATAGCAAATCCTCATGGCATTTGGTACACACCAGTAACCGGTATCTGGCAGACAGTGTGGTTGGAACCGGTAGCAACACAATACATCACTAATCTAAAAACGACTCCTGATATTGACAATAATTCTGTTAAGGTAGAAGTTGCTGCCAATACGACCTCTGCAGATAAAGTGGAAGTAAAAGTATTCGATGGCAAGAACCTTGTAGCCAAAGGTGCAGCGTTGAACGGAGTACCCGTTGAACTGGCAATGCCTGCCAATGCCAAACTGTGGTCTCCGGACTCTCCTTTCCTCTACAATATGGAAGTGACTCTATATAAAGACGGAAAAGCAATAGACCAGGTAAAAAGCTATACCGCTATGCGTAAATATTCTATCCGCAAGGGTCAGAATGGCATCACTCGCCTGCAATTGAACAACAAAGACTATTTCCAGTTCGGTCCGCTCGACCAGGGATGGTGGCCTGACGGACTTTATACGGCACCGACAGACGAAGCATTGGTTTATGACTTGAAGAAGACGAAAGATTTCGGCTACAACATGGTACGTAAGCACGTCAAAGTAGAACCTGCACGCTGGTACACTCATTGCGACCAATTAGGATTGATCGTATGGCAAGATATGCCGAACGGTGGTCCTAGCCCACAGTGGCAGGCACGCAACTACTTTAACGGCAGAGAAGTGATTCGTTCTGCTGCTTCGGAAGCTAACTATCGCAAAGAGTGGAAAGAAATCATCGACTGTCTGTATTCTTATCCGAGTATCGCCGTATGGGTTCCTTTCAATGAAGCATGGGGACAATTCAAGACTCCGGAAATCGTAGCATGGACCAAAGAATACGATCCTAGCCGCCTGGTGAACCCTGCCAGTGGTGGTAATCACTATACTTGTGGCGATATTCTCGACCTTCACCACTATCCGGGCCCGAACATGTTCCTTTACGATCCGAGACGCGCTACCGTATTGGGTGAATATGGAGGTATCGGCTTGGTAGTAGAAGGAAACACTTGGGTGAATGACAAGAAAAACTGGGGTTATGTGAAGTTCAATACATCGGACGAAGTAACGAACGAATACATTAAGTATGGCAAACATCTGTTGGAATTGATCCAGAAAGGATTCTCTGCTGCCGTATATACCCAGACAACAGACGTAGAAGGTGAAATCAACGGTCTGATGACTTATGACCGTAAAGTTATCAAGATGAATGAAGCTAAAGTCAGAGAAATCAACCAACAAATCTGTAACTCTCTGAATAAATAGGAAATAGCAAATTTAAATAAATACTCTTTTCCTTGTTGAATATCAGGACAGCACCTTTGAATTTTAAATTCGAGGTGCTGTATTTTCATTTATAATAAGAAAGCTCTCCCATCCATCAGTCAGAGAGCAATGTTTCATTTAAAGGAGATTTTTATGAACAGCAAGCATATCTTCTTATCCACCTTAGTCGGTCCCTTAGTAATTCCGTCACTCAATGCAGCCGAAACCAACAGGCCCAACATACTATTTGTCATTTCCGACGACCAGTCTTACCCACACGCATCGGCCTACGGATCACCCATAGCTAAAACACCGGCCTTTGATTTTGTAGCCCGCAACGGCTGGTTATTCAACAACGCTTTTGTCACTTCTCCGGGAAGCAGTCCTTCGCGAGCTTCTATCTTAACCGGACTCTATCCCTGGCAAATAGCAGAAGCAGGCACCCACGCCTCCTCCTTCCCGACCCAATACAAATGCTTTCCTGATATTTTGGCGGAAGCAGGTTATCATGTTGGCTGCACAGGTAAAGGATGGGGACCCGGCGACTGGAAAATATCGGGACGAAAGCATAACCCTGCAGGTCCGGAATACAATAAAAGACACATTCAACCTCCTTTCAAAGGAGTGTCCAATACCGATTATTATCAAAACTTTAAAGAATTTCTCCACGCCAGCAAGGAGAAACAGCCCTTTCTATTTCTGGGTCGGTTCACGTGAGCCGCATCGTCCTTATGAAAAGATAGCTGGAAAAAAGCAAACAGAGAGCTGACCGATGCGGAAGTTCCTCCTTTCCTTCCCGACAAAGAAGCTATAAAAGGAGATTTATTAGACTATGGAACAGAAATTGAATGGTACGACAGCCAATTATCACGCATCCTTGACATTTTGAAAGAAAAGGATGAGTTGGAAAATACCCTAATTATTGTCATGGCAGACAACGGAATGCCTTTTCCGGCAGCTAAAGCAACCTGTTTTGAATATGGCATCCATGTTCCGATGGCTATCTGCTGGACAGGCAAAATAAAAGAAGGAGGAATTAGTAATGAATTTGTAAGCGGCGTTGACTTAGCCCCAACCATACTTGACGCAGTCGGCATACAGAATAAAGAGCAAATGGCAGGTATCAGCCTACTACCCTATCTTCAGAAAAAGAAAAAAGACACAGGAAGAACGATGGTTTTTGCCGGAAGAGAACGTCATGCTTCTGCACGTTACCATAATTTAGGTTACCCGACACGCGCATTAAGAACAAAGGATTTTCTTTATATCAGAAACTTCCGTCCGGAGAGATGGCCTGCCGGTGACCCTTGCGCCATTGACAAGAACGGGAAAACAGGAGCAATGCATAGTGCTTATCACGACATAGACCAATGTCCGGCGTGGGATTTCATAGTCGCCAACAGAGATGACAGAGAAATATACCCTTATTTTCTGAAAGCAGCAGGAAAACGACCTTATGAAGAATTGTATAATGTATCTACCGATCCCGGTTGCCTTCATAATTTAGTTGGAAATGGTAAATGCACTGAAAAGCTAAATAATCTACGTAAAGAAATGGACAAATTACTTAAAAAGACCAAAGATACACGCTATTTGGACGATCCTACTCAAGACGATATATGGGAAACTTATCCGCGTTTGAGTGGAGCAATGCGTACGTTTCCCAGAGCCTTTATTTTGAACAAACTTATATAGAAACATCAATTTATATACCGATTGAAGGAGAATGGTGCATCAAAAGTAAGACCATCTATTAAATCGATATTATTTAGGCACGGATTACACGGAATTACACGGTTTTAGTTTAGTGGAACCGTGTTAATCCGTGTAATCCGTGCCTAAATAAAAGTTATAAGAGTATGCAACACACTACCTTCCCTCTCCTTCCTGCATGAAGATCTTTACCTGATTCCAACTATTCTTCGTATCATTCGATACTTTTTCACCAGGAGTAGAACGGCCATTCTCTACATATTGCTTCATAGTCCGTTTCATCTCTTTCACCTCATTTTCGTAACGCTTATCACCAATAATGTTTTCTTTTTCCGAAGGATCTTTCACGATATCAAACAATTGCATCGGAGGGAACTTCGCCACATCAGAAGGTTTGACAGGATAGGAAAAGCCACCCGAACCTCCGTAGAACACCAATTTCAGTTGGGAAGTACGCAAAGACAAATACCCCTCTCCCGCTTCGTGCACCAAGTCTTTACGCGCAGAAGCACCTTTCTTACTCAATATCGGCCACATACTGTAACTGTCAACAGCTTCTTCTGTCTCCAAATTGTGGTTAAGCATTTGAGCAAAAGTGGCATAAAAGTCTATCAATGAGACTAAAGAGTTGTTTGTCTCTTTCCCATATTTTCCTTTCCAGGAGACAATAAGGGGAATTCTGTGTCCGCCTTCGTAAATATCGCTTTTGTAGCCTCTGTAGATGTAACTAGGAAAATGTCCTTTCTTTTCCATATCTTTCACGCCGATATAACCGGCACACCCATTATCCGAAGCAAAGACAATGATGGTATTATCCAGTTGCTTGTTTTTCTTCAATGTTTTTACGATTTGGCGCACCATGTCGTCTATCATGACTACGAAATCGCCATAAGGACCGATACTGGTTTTGCCCTGAAACTCTTTCGAAGGCAATATAGGGGTGTGGGGAGCTGTAATAGGCAAATATAAGAAAGAATGGTTTCTTGCTGTCTTTCTGCTCATTGATGTAGTTCAGGCTATGACGGATGATGTTGGGAAAACATTCTTCCGGCTTGAAATCGGCCCCTGCCAATCCTCCGTGCATCAGTAAAGCCAGATTCTTCTTTTGGGGTTCTATCACATGATCGGGGATGGAGGTCACTTCATTATTTTCTACATATACATAAGGAGAAATATCCAATGATGCCGGTATGCCGAAATAGTAATTAAATCCTCTGTCGGTAGGTCCGTTTTTGATCGGAAGCGAGAAATCTATATCTTTCATACTTCTGCCATTGTTCGTATATCCCCAGTCCCAGCCTAAGTGCCATTTACCGATACAAGCGGTATTATAGCCATTTGCAGAAAACATCTGTGCGATTGTGCAACGTTCAGGATCAATCATTGCAGGCGAATCGCCATCAAGACCACCTCGTTTCAGCTTGGTTCGCCACGGATACTTTCCAGTCAGAAGAGAATATCTGGAAGGAGTGGATAAAGCGGAAGAAGCATGGGCATCCGTAAAGGCAATCCCGTGCTCGGCCAGTTTGTCAATGTTAGGAGTATGGATTTTAGATTCGGGATTAAAGGCCGAGATGTCTCCATAACCCAAGTCATCCGCCAATATAAATACGATATTGGGCGTTTGCGCTTTTACAGCAGCAACTGTAAGAAGTGCAGAGGAGATTGTGATTAGTTTATTCATATATTGAATGTATTAAAGCTATAGTTTATGTATGATATAACCTATCTCTTCATGTTTTCCAACCGACATGCCCGGATTATCTGACTGACATCTCAATCGTTCCACTCCAGTAGACAAGTCTTTTCACTCCAGTGAACGAATCTATGCACCCTAGTGAACAGCCCTCGTCACTCTAGTGGAACGATGGAGATGCTCTATCAATAACTGGACGATAACGAATGAAAAACATGCTGGCATAGGGTTGTTTGAATGATAAGTACCTTTCATCTGTTTTCAATGTAAATAAGATCAGCAACCATCGTCTATGCAATCATCATGAGAAATGTATGAGAAATGCAGGATGAATACAGGGCAGATGTATGAGAAATCATTGAAAAACGAATGAGAAATAGCCGTTTTTTCGTTAAAATATCTGTAAAAAGTATGAGAAATGCCTGTATGGAAAGCATTTCTCATACTATATATTATTGATTATAAACTCATTATCTAGATTTTATGAGAAATGAGAAATAAAAAAAGATAAATCTGGTTCTTCGTCAAATTTGGTGGTACTTCTTCTATTGTGAATAAATAATCTTCGCTCTCAGTAGTTTAATTCCTGCCCTATTGTACAACTGTCTTTTTACCGCTTTAATTTTATTCACTGTCCCCTCCAGTAATCCGTTACTGAAGGGGATATCAATAGCTGCCTGTACTGCCTCCCAGTCTTTTTCAATACCATATGCAAAGTTCGTCAGTGCCATATTCCGTGTTGCCTTCGCTTTTTCAATCCACTTTCTAATATCCTTATCATAAGTGTTCCCATTAATCATATCTCTGAAATTCTGACACACGCTTAAAAGTTCTTTAATCTGCGGTGAGGACTTATACAGTTCCGCTAGTTTAGGATTATCCGATTCTCCCTTTAGAATGTATTTGCGTATCTGATTCTGTGAAACTCTCTGTATTTTACTTCTGTTTTCAATGCTCTCATTATGCTCCTTGACTTCCTTCCTCTTTTGTTGATACCTTTTTCGCAAGCTGGATGTTATCCTTCCAATAAGTGCGCCACTGATTTTACTCCCCATTTTTTGTGCCAATATTTTTCGAGTAATACAGCCCGCACTAATGATTGTAGCCAGTTCGGATACATATTTAAGAGCTGTCTTCTGTTGCTCATTCAAGTATGCCCCTATTCTTCTGTTGTGAATAATCTTATAAATGTAGCGACTTTTCTTACCCAAATGTGTGGCTGTCTGCTCAATGGTCATCCCCTGCATTTTTAAGTTCAAGCTTTCCCTGTATATCTTCAATTTTTCTCTGTGTCGGACATCTCCCATGTTAAATATGTCCTGAAGAATTAACGAAGAGCCGTGTCTCTGTCAGGATATTCGTATTTGAGCTTTTTCTTGGTCTGACGGATTATTTTCTCTATTTCCGGTATCATCGTGTCCGTCATATTCTTGATTAGATGGAATCGGTCGCAGATTTGTGTAACACCAGGAATTATTCTGTTTATAGCCTCTGTGAAACATCTTCCACGGTCTCTCGTTATATATTGTATTTGAGGATTCCGGATGAGCCAGTTATCAAGTGCTTCTCCGTTTCTATCCTCTAACAAAGCAATAGGTATGTGTGTCATCTGGTCTACGACCACACTCATATAATCCTTACCTTTTTTATAGGCAAAATCATCAATACCTACATAAATACTTTTATTATGCATAGGATTGTGTTGTCCGCACTGTTGTAGGATGCGTAAGCAGGAAGAACTACTGGCTGTTATATGGAACAGTTGCAAAAGAGAAGAGGCCTTTCGGGAAGTAAGTTCCAAACTTATCGATCTGATGCGTTCCTCAACAAGATAGCTCCGTCTACCATACCGACGAGCCAGAAAAGACAACGGTTCGCAGAATATTTTTGTGGACAAGAAACATTGTCACAATAATATTTGCCAACCTTGATGACTAACTCCAAAGTATGACCGTAAACTTCAAGATCCTCAATATGACGGGAGTAGTAACTGTGCAATCGGTGACTGAAATGTCCGCAATAAGGACAGGAAGCCCCTTTGCCAGCCGTATGTAGAAAGACCGTCAATGAGCCAACAGCTTCAGAGATACCATCTTGTTGCAGATTATCGTAGCCAAGACTGAATCTGAAATCATGGAATAATCCCCTATTTGTAGGAGCATTTTCTTTTTTTGATGTATATTTGTACGTTGTAGATATGACTTGTTGCATTGTAACTCTTAATGATGTGGTGTCTTTAAAGTTACTAAAAAGCAAACATATCTACAACTTTTAATAGGATTAAGAAAGAAGAAGACAGTTGAAATAAAAAAGAGATTACCACCAAATTTGACGAAGAACCATAAATCTCTTTCAGAGAGCAACAAGCGGTAGCATTACGAATATTATACATTGGCTGCTTTCTTCTGCCTATTCTTAGGAGCACGCGGCCGGTCTTTATCAGCTCCGGTATCATTTTGCTGTTTCATCCATTTTTGCAGTTCCATCGTCAGTTCTGCCTTCTTCTTACTATATTTCTTCATATCCGCCAGATTATTCATTTCAAACGGATCTTTCTTGATATCATATAGTTCGAACTCGGGACGATTCTTATAGCGGTTCATGATTTTATGTGCCTGATCCGTGTCCTGTGCTTTCCACGAGAGATACCATTCTGCCTTTTCAATATGCTTTTCTACGTATGTTTCCTTCGGAGTCAAGTTCCAGATTAGACGATAGCGTCCGTCTGAAATAGAACGGATTGGATATGCCGGACCTTCCGGAACATTGTTGTGAACATGATAAGCATACTTATGGTGTGTCTTTGTTTTCCCTTGAAATACATCTACCAGACTCTTTCCATCTATTACGTCAGGCACCTTTCCGCCTGCAACATCGATAAATGTAGGAAGAAGGTCTTCATATTGCACAATAGCGGAAGTCTCCGTACCGGGTTTAATGACACCCGGCCAGGAAGCCACCATCGCCGACTTGACACCGGCACTCCAATTGGTCCATTTGGCTCCGGCAAATTGCGTACCCTGCTCGGATATAAAAATGACAAGAGTGTTCTGCAGCAGATTCTTTTCTTTCAGAATCTGCATAGCGTCACCCACCTGCTGATCGAGCAAGCCGACTTCTGCCAAATATCTGGCATAGTATTCACGTGTTACTTCCGTGTCGATAAACTGTGGCGGCAACTGAAGTTTCTTCCGGTCGAAAACGGAAGCGTCACCACCTGTCCAGGGAGCGTGCGAATTAATAGATGCCAAGACAAGGCAGAAAGGTTGGGAAGCATCACGTTCCATAAACTTCTCGATACCTTTGGTATGATAGTCAGTGTTTGTACTTGTACATCCTTCAGGAAATCCCGGTACTTTTTCGAAGGGGAAGTTAGCCAAAGGTTTGATATGCCATTTCCCGGCCAATCCAACCCGATAACCCAGATTTCCCAGATAAGTGGGAAGAGATTTTACATCGGCATTGACCGAGCTATGATTGGCGTAACCGCCGTGATGCATCGGATACATACCTGTATAAACACAATGCCGGGTAGGCGTACTCATCGAAACAGAATTATACGCACTGTTGAATTTTATCCCCTGTCGAGCCAATGCATCTATATGGGGAGTCTTGTTGTTGACTGCTCCGAAACAGCCTATATCGTAATAGGAGCAGTCATCGGCTATGATTAATAATATATTAGGCTTTGAAGGAGTTTGGGCAAACCCGTTTCCTATCGCCAATCCGCCTAGGAGGCATAAACTAATCATTGATTTTTCCATCTTGTATTATTTTCAATTCATAGGGTTAACAGATTCAACGTACTACTTTCCATTCTTTAGGAGCTTTGAATCCGTCACGACCTTTACCGTAAGGTACTTCCGGTACACAAGGAGTGATCGTGTCATATTTCAGGGCAACCTCATACAAAGCTTTCACAATTTTCTCGTTTCCTGCGCTGGCATTTTTCTTTTCGTAAGGATCCGTTTTATAATCAACCAGGAAGTCCTGTTTCAAATCCAGTCCCGGTTTCATACCTTTTCTTATCAGTTTATAGTCTTTATTGACTACTGCTCCGTGTCCCAGATAAAAATCGCGGTCGATACAGGCCTTTTTACCGTTTAATACAGGGAGGATGCTGATACCGTCATATTCACGTTTCGGACGGCTGTGATCTCCTACCAAATCTTTCAATGTGGGAACAAGGTCAACAAAACCTGTCACCTGTGAACTCAAGTTCTTATATTGTTTCTCTGCCTTCTTTCAATAAAGAACAGCCGGTGCATGTACCCCTCCATCCCACTCGTCGAATTTATGTCCACGCAAAGGTCCTGATGAGGATCCCGGAACACCGGCAGTGCCGTTATCACTAAAGAAGATAAAGAAAGTGTTGTCCATAATTCCTTTCTTCTTCAAGGCATCTACAATAGCACCGATTCCCCTGTCCATACAAGAAACCATTGCACTGTAAGTCACTTTCTTCTGTTCTTTCGGTGTCAGGCTGTCGAAATTGTCAGTATAGAGTTTTATATCTTTTTCCTGTGCCTGCAAAGGGGTATGAGGTGCGTTATAGGCCACATACAACATAAACGGACCTTCTTTCTCGTATGCATCGATACAGCGGATGGCTTCTTTGGTTATCAATTCGGTAGAATATCCTTTGTCGTGGCAGGTTTCCCAGTCGTTGTGCCAGTCCAGTTCACCTTCACGCGTCAGGTCGAAATAATCTATCGCACCGTTCAGATGACCATAGAAATGCGAAAATCCCCTATTCATCGGATAATGCACTTTCTTGGTATGTCCCAGATGCCACTTACCAATAATGGCTCTGTTCTTATATCCGTTACGTGCCAGCATATCGGCCATCGTTTCTTCATTCTCATCCAGTCCGTCCTCACGCCAGGGCGGAATAACAGCCGAACGGACACCAAACCGGTTCGGGTAACGTCCCGTCATCAGCCCCGCACGGGTAGGCGTACTGATGGGAGAAGTGTAAAAGCGTTCGAGTTCCACTCCTTCGCCCACCAGAGCATCCAAACAGGGAGTCTTGATTTCACTACCATGAAATCCTACATCACCCCAACCCAAATCGTCGGCCAATACAATCACAATATTAGGACGCTCTGTCTGCGCATGAAGAAATGCCGGAAGCAGAGTACATCCACAAAGCAAACCAAAAAATTCTTTTTTCATGATATACGATTTATAAATAACATTCTGTGTTTCATTCGTTTTGATGTGTGACGGCTTATTTTCTCTTTCCCGGCATGTGTTCGAAGGCACGCATCTCGGTAGGTTGTCCTTCGTCTCCACAATCCTTCATCCAGCGTTTCAACTCTTTATCCAAGCGGCTGATGGTAGAAGCTTGTTTCGCGTCCTCCGCCAGATTCTTCATACAATACGGGTCGTTCTTCACATCATACAATTCGATAGCCGGACGATGCTGGTATTTAGTCGTCATCGCTTTTGCATGACTATCCGTTTCCGCCAGACTTTTCCACTCTTTAAACAAAGGAGATTTTGTTTCAACATTCTGGAAAGTAGCTTCCGGGGTGAGATTGACAATATATCTGTATCGGCCGTCGTATACCGAACGGATGCCATAATAAGGCGATCCGGCATTGATGCCTCTCGTGGTCTGAAGGGAGAAAGAATATTTCTTGTGTGCTTTCTTCTTGCCTGTCAATACCGGTTTAAAGCTTTCTCCATCTACTTTTGCCTGCGGCTTTCCTCCTATTATATCGACAAAAGTAGGGACAATATCTACGTATTCTACCAACGCGTCACTTACGCTTCCCGGCTTAACCACTCCCGGCCAACGAACGATACAGGCAGAGTGTACCCCCGCATCATAACAAGTCCATTTGGCAAAAGGCAGGCTGTTGCCTTGTTCGCTCAAATATACGACAACTGATTTATCCGTCATTTTTCCTTATCCAAAATAGAAAGGACATTACCGAATTCCTGATCCATATAATTGATCTCTGCCAGATAATGGGTAAACAACTCGCGTGTCTGGGGAATATCTACATACATAGGAGGCAGTGTCAGTTTGTCCGCATTAAATTGAGAGGCATCGCCTTTATTCCAGGGAGTATGCGGTTGATTGGAGGCTACAAACAGACAGAAAGGTTCGCCTTTCGCCTTGCAATCGGAAATAAATTTCTGAATTGCTTCAAAATTCAAGTCCCCACCTTTCAAAGGAGGTACATAAAGGTCGAAAGGAAATACTGATTTCGGGGCAATATGCGATTTCCCGATCAACGCGACTTTATAACCCAACGGTTGCAGATGATGTACAACGCTCAATGTGCCTTCATTGGCACAAGTATGGTTAGGGTAAGCCCCGCTACGTACAGGCCATACACCAGTATATAGATTATGGCGGGTAGGCGATGACATCGGAACAGCCTGATAGGCTTGTGTGAAGCGTACTCCCTGTGTGGCAAAGTGGTCGATATTCGGAGTCTTCGAATCAACACTGCCATAACAGCCCAAATCATAATGAGAACAATCGTCGGCTATGAACAATAGGAAGTTCGGTTTTTCCGTTTGCTGGGCGAAAGACAGGCTGGTAGCTCCCAAGGCTACGGATGCACTTACTAGTAATTTATTCATTTTGTGTTCCTCCTTTATTTATTTCTTCGGATGTTTGGGTAATACAAAGTTTGCATTCGCCCATTTCTCCCATTCGGCAACTAACTTGGTAAGCACTTCAGGGTGCTGTTCTGCCAGATTGTTACGTTCGGTACGGTCTTTAACCACATCGTACAATTCCCATTCTTTTCCTTTTTCGTCGCGGATTGCTTTCCAGTTTCCCCAGCGGATCGCTCTATTGTTCTGATGTTCCCAATACATATATTCATGTATAGAGTCTGCTTTCTTTTGAATAGCAGGGAAAAGGCTACTGCCTACCAATGGATATATTTTGTTTCCGCCGTGATAAGTTTCCGGATAGGCGGCTCCTGTTGCTTCCAGAATTGTCGGCATAATGTCCGGCAAATAACCGGGAACACGGCACCATTCACCTTTCTTATTCTTCAGATTGCTTTTCCACGACACGATGAGAGGGGTCGAAATACCTCCTTCATAAGAACGGCATTTGTATTTACGGAACGGAGTATTGGAAACCTGCGCCCATGCTCTTCCGTAAGAAGGGAACACGCTACAAGCCGGATTGTTGATTTCAGACACTTTCCCGCCTCCCAATTCAGCGTATGGCTCGGCACAAGCACCGTTATCGGACAAGAACATGACAAGCGTATTATCCAACTTACGGTTCTTCTTCAGGTAGTCCAGCAGTTTTCCTACATTATAATCTACACAATGCACCTGCGCTGCATAAACGGCCATCCGGTAGGCTACTTCATCTTTTTCCTTCTCTGTCAGTTCGTCCCATTTCCGATTTTCCCATTCGGCAAACTCTGTATTCGAGTCGATAATTCCCAACTTAGCCATCCGCTTCCGTCTTGCTTCACGAATTTCATCCCATCCTTTCTCACGATAGATCTTCGTGAATTTTTGAATGTCTTCTTCTTTTGCCTGCAACGGCCAGTGAGGAGCGTTAAATGCCAGATATAGGAAGAAAGGTTTATCATCTTTCTGCTCATCAACAAAGCGAATCGCGTAATCGGTAAATGCATCTGTTGTATAATAGGGTGCTTCCGGCTCCGGAAGTTTTGTGTTGTCAAGGGTTAAGCCGCGTCCTCCCGATGGACGGAGATAACTGCAAGCTCCTGCCAAAATTCCGTAGAAGCGTTCAAATCCCCGTTGTAAGGGCCACTTTTCTTCTCCATGCATTCCCAAATGCCATTTACCTGCCATATAGGTATGGTAGCCGCCTTCTTTCAGAACTTCGGCTATTGTGACACAATTGCGGTTGAGGAATCCTTTGTATCCGGGTACACCCCAATCATTCGGACTCTTCTGGCCGGGATTTTTAAACGGGTCTTCGGACATCTGACCGATACCTGCCTGATGTTGATATAGTCCTGTCATTAAACTGGCCCGGGCGGGGCAAGAACGTGAAGTGTTGTAGAATTGTGTGAAACGTACTCCTTTGGATGCCAACGCATCAATATTAGGGGTCAGTATTTCTCCACCATAGCAGCCGATATCGGAATAACCCATATCATCTACCATAATCAGTACGACATTCGGCTTCTCTTGTGCCGAACAAAACGATGCCATCAGTAAGGGGGCAGTCATTAAGAAATTCTTCTTTACCATAGTATTATCAATTATCTGGAAAACAAAAATAGGGAAGTTTATGCAAAAGGAAGGAAAAATGCTAATCAATAAAGAACAAAATCAGGTATATATGCTATCCAACAGATATACAATGCGTCCATGAACTTTTTATTTCTACTCTGAATAGTTTTTTTCCTTTATTGAACAATTAGTTTTCTATTTTTAGGTCAATATATTCTAACTTTGCATTTTAGTTAAAAACCTATTGAAATGAAAAACAAACGAATTCTTTTTCTTCTTTCTTTTTGCTTATCGCTAGCAATAGCATGGGGAGAGATTCCTCCTGCCAAAGTTATATTCCAACAATACATGAACCAAGCACAGACATTTGCCAACAACTTTCCACGAGAGAAAGCTTATTTGCATTTCGACAACACGAGTTATTATGTTGGAGATACGATCTGGTTCAAGGCTTATGTCACTCTCGCCGAAAAGCAGACTTTCAGTCCGATCAGCCGCCCCCTGTATGTGGAACTGGTAGACCAGACAGGGCATATAGCAGATAAACAAATCATCAAACTGACACAGGGAGAAGGAAACGGACAATTCATTCTTCCCCCTTCCATGTTATCCGGCTATTACGAGGTACGTGCCTATACCCGCTGGATGCTTGCTTTTAATGAACCACAGTACTTTTCGCGCACTTTTCCTATTTATCAACTGACAAATAGTGATAAGCTGGAACGTAGTATCACGACTTACGAACTTAGTTCGTCGATGGAGAACCGTCCGTCGGAAACAAAGGAGAAGTTAAATGTACGCTTTTTCCCTGAAGGAGGACAATTAGTGGAGGGGGTGACTTCGCAAGTGGCTTTCAAGGCGGAGAGTAAAAATGAAGGGAATATCGAATTATCGGGAACGATCTATACCAAAGAAGGGGCAGAAATCACTTCTTTCGAGACTTTGCACGATGGAATGGGGCGTTTTGAATATACGCCTTCAGCTCAACCTGCGATTGCTAAAGTCGATTTTCAAGGAAAGAAATATGAATTTACCCTTCCACAGGCATTGCCTAACGGGTATGTTTTGAGCACTGTCAGTAATGCCGGTGCCCTTTTGGTGAAAGTATCCTGCAATGCCGCTACTCCTCAAGATACACTGGCTGTATTTATCAGTCATCAGGGACGCCCGTATGTTCATCAATTGATTAGTTGCCGGGCGGACGCTCCACAAGAGTTCATTCTGCCTACCCGCAAACTACCGGCAGGCGTACTGCAAGTCAGCCTCATCAACCGAGCTGGTAATACGTTATGCGAGCGTTTTGTCTTTTCCAATCCACGTGCTCCTCTACAACTATCCGCAGAGGGCCTGAAAGAGGTGTATACTCCCTACGCTCCTATTCGTTGTGAGTTACAGGTAAAGAATGCCAAGGGAGAACCGGTATCGGGAGATGTATCAGTCAGCATCCGGGATGCCGTCCGGTCAGATTATCTGGAGTATGACAATAACATCTTCACTGATTTGCTGTTAACATCTGATTTAAAAGGATATATCCATCAGCCCGGTTATTATTTTGCATCACCGTCTCCCCGGAAGCAAACGGAACTGGATATATTATTAATGGTGCATGGATGGCGTAAATATGACATGAGCCAAGCCATTTCTACTGCTCCTTTCACTCCGTTGCAGTTACCGGAAGCTCAATTAGTGTTGAACGGGCAGGTTAAATCAACGATCCTCAAGAATAAGCTGAAAGATATAGCGCTTAGTGTGATAGTGAAGAAAGATGACCAATTTATCACTGGAGGAACCGTGACCGATGAAAACGGCCGTTTCACCATTCCGGTAGAAGATTTTGAAGGAACCACGGAAGCGGTGATCCAAACCCGGAAAGTCGGTAAAGAACGCAACAAGGATGCATCCATCCTGATCGACCGTAATTTCTCACCTGCTCCCCGAGCCTACGGCTACAAGGAGCTTCATCCTAAATGGAAGGACTTGACCCACTGGCTACAAAAAGCCGAGAATTTTGATTCTCTATACATGGATTCTATCCGGAAGGTAGAAGGACTTTATGTATTGGATGAGGTGGAAATAAAAAGTAAACGCCGGCAAGGAAGTAATATGGCTACTAAAATCAATGAGAAAAGCATCGACGCTTATTACGACGTACGCCGTTCTGTAGATTTATTACGTGACAATGGGAAGATTGTCACAACTATTCCGGAATTAATGGAAAAGTTAAGTCCGCAATTCGATTGGGATCGTAGCAATGACAAGCTTACTTATCGGCAGAAACCGATCTGCTATATCATGGATAACCACATTTTATCCGAGACAGAAACTCAAATGATGTTGACCGAGGTGGATGGATTGGCCTCTATCATCATCAGCAAAGGAACAGGAGGCATCGATGACGAGATTATCCAAAACACCAAAATGTCCGAAGTTACCGATAGTACGGGAGTGGATATCAGCAAACTGGATAAATACAGTGTTTTCTACCTGATTCCCCTACCCAGACGCGATGTGTTGAATAAAAGTCAGAGTGCCGTACTTGGTACCCGACAAACCGTTATCCAGGGATATACTCATGCACTGGAATATTATTCACCTGCCTACCCGACCAAAGAATTGTATATGGATAAAGTGGACAAAAGACGGACGTTATACTGGAATCCGTCTGTACGGACAGATGAAAATGGAAAAGCTGTGATTGAATGTTATAATAACCAATATTCCACTCCGGTGATTATTCAGGCGGAAACGATGAATAAGGATGGACAAATAGGAAGTATGAAGTATTCTACAATCGGGCAAGCGGAGCAATAGCTCTTGTTGTAGATAACCTCATAGCAGATATTATTAATGGGGATGAAGTTATTCCTGGTCCGGAATCCTTCATCCCCATTATTCTTTCAATATTTCTATTCATTCCGTTTTAAATGGAATGACAGTTATTTTTTTTTTGTCCCGGGTAAGGTTCTACCATGCAACGCTTCGCCCATGCTTCGTATGCTTTTGACATTTCTGCCACCTTCTCCGGATATTTAGCAGCCAGATCATGTTGCTCGCTCCGATCTTCATTCAAATTGTACAATTCCCATTGAGAGTTATTCTTCGGGCGAACCAATTTCCAGCCATCATTGGAAAGAAAAGCACGTTCGTTGAAATGTTCAAAACCCAGATAGGCGTGTCCCTTGCGATGTCCGGTCTTGAAGATAGGAAGCAAGCTCTTTCCTTCCATTGGAAGAATATCATGTCCTTTATAGGTAGTTGGATATTCAGCATCCGCTAAATCGACACAAGTAGCCATGATGTCCATCACATGACCTATTTCAGATGTCATGCCACCCACGTTCTTTTTAATTCCTTTCGGCCAATGAGCAATCATCGGAGTACAGATTCCTCCCTCATAAGATTTAGCTTTCCAAAAGCGGAATGGAGTATTCGCTACATTAGACCAACGGGCTCCCAATGAAGCGTATGTAGTCTGTGGTCCAGGCAATACTTGTTTATTACGCGGGTAAATGATTTTCTTTCCATCACGAGTCATATCCGGACGGTCGTTCTCTCCACCAGACATGTTCTGGCAGTCTTCATTACTGCAACCATTATCAGACAAGAAAAGAATCAATGTATTATCAAGCTGTCCGGTCTTTTTCAAAGCCTCGATAATTTGTCCGATACCCTGATCTACACGGTCGATCATTGCAGCGTGAACGGCCATCGCACGGGCATCCCATTCTGCATGTGGATTGTCTTCCCATTTGTCATGAAACTGACGTTCGGACAAAAAGTTATCCATTCCCGGGAAAATACCCAACTGCTTTTGACGTTCATACCGGGCATTACGGATAGCTTCCCAACCTACTTTATAAGTATCCTTATATTTCTCAATATCTTCAGGAAGTGCATGCAGCGGCCAATGCGGTGCTGTATAAGCCAAGTACATAAAGAATGGTTTATCATCCTTTGCATATTCTTCTACCTCCTGTACGGCACGTTCTGAAAGGGCTTGGGTTATATAATATCCTTTAGGTACTTCCTTTATAGGCACTTCACCTTCTACCAGACTGAACGGATCAAAGTAATCCACCACTCCATAAATTACTCCATAGTGAGAATCAAACCCACGATTGACGGGATAATGACATAAATCAGAGAATGTATCATGGAAGACACGGTGTGCCAACCATTCGCGTTGGTCTTTACGGAGTGGAGTCTCTGCAACATGCCATTTTCCAACCATACTGGTGGTATATCCTGCTTCTTTCAACACCTCGGCAATGGTAACGGCATTGCGTGAGAGTGTTCCGCGATAGCCCGGCAAGTGAGCATCAAAGGTCATTCGTCCAATTCCGGCTTGGTGCTGATAAAGTCCCGTCAACAGGGAAGCACGAGTCGGGCAACTACGACTTGCATTATAGAAATGATTAAAGCGTACTCCTTCTTGTGCCAGTTTATCCAAATTAGGAGTATGAATCTCGCTACCATAGCATCCCAGATCGGAATAGCCAAGGTCATCTGCAAGAATTACCAAGATATTAGGATGTTTGTCCGATTTCTTGCCTTTCGCCTCTGCTGCAGAATGGTCAGCAACCATCAAGGCGGTCGGTAATAGTAATAATTTAGAATTCATAAGTTTAATATTGGTTTATAATTTGTTTTTCACTGTATTACTCTTTTTCCTTTGTCTTTGTTTTCCTCAAACCATTTACATACTTTTTTGCTCAACTTAGCTACGACTTCCGGATGCGACTGCGCCACATCGTTCTTCTCGAATTTGTCTTTTTCAATATCGTACAGCTGTGCATCGCTTCCATCGCTATTTATCAATAGTTTCCAGTTGCCACTGCGTATAGCCAGATGAGGACTTCTGTCGTTTGCATTTCCCGGTTTCTTAAAGAATTGGTTTCTACCGAAATCCCACATCAAATCCGTTTTACGTTTAGCTTTCGATTTACCCAGAAGAACTTTATCATAATTTTGTCCGTCTCCCTGATAACCTTTCTCTGTTTCAATTCCGGCTATCGCACATAAAGAGGGATATAAATCGACTGCACACAGTACGCTCTCATTATTCACTTGTCCAGCCTTTATTTTCTTGGGGTATTTTATAAGGAACGGCATACGAATTCCACCTTCATAAAGGCTGTTCTTCGTTCCTCTTAAATAGGCAGCACGAGCGGATTGGAAACTGGGCGCCGGTCCATTATCACTAGTGAAAATCACGATTGTATTTTCCGACAATCCCAACTCATCCAATGCTTTGATAAAACGTCCGATCTGTTTGTCCATTTCAGCAAGAACAGGGATGAAGGTTTCTTCTGTGTTCCAGCTTTTGTTATCCTTTTGCTTAAATTCCGGTACCCAAGGGGTATGCATATCATCCGGCCAGAGATTCAAGAAGAAAGGCTGGTCTTTATGACGTTTGACAAAGTCGATGCTCTTATTTACAAAGTACTCGGTACGTCTCCAGCGTTTTACGCTGTCTTTGGCCGACCATATCCAGTTCGTAGCAGTGATTGCCGGTTCCGGGTCCGGACTTTCATACGTCGATATATATTCGTCAAAACCATAATTTTTAATAGAAGGGGCATTGTGCACGTCGCGCCCGCCTCCCATGTGCCATTTACCTATGTGTCCGGTGGCATAACCTGCACTTTGGAAAGCACGTGCCATGGAAGGATTCTTGTCACTCAAAAAGTTACGCTGTTCACAATTCTTGTTGCTGGCTTTATTATTTAAAAAGGTATTAATTCCTACTTCAATCGGGAATTTGCCTGTTGTCAATCCGCAACGTGAAGGTGAGCTGACCGGTGCGGATGAATAATACTGATTGAATAACAATCCGTCCTGCGCTATCTTATCAATATTCGGAGTAGAAACAAACTTACCTCCATAACAACCGATATCTCCGATTCCCATATCATCTACATAGATGACGACCACATTGGGTTTTGTCTCTGCCTGCATACTGGCCACGGGTAATAAAGCTCCCAACCAAGGCAAATGTTTTTTGATGTTCATAATTATTCTGATTTAATTAACTATGCTTTTTGTCGGTTTCGTGTGACTGACTTATGTAGCAAAAGTAGAAAAGTTTTTTAAGAGAAAGGGAAAAATACAAATCAATAAAGGAAAAAAACAGGTAAACAGAGATGAGGAACAGCAGTTTGTAACCCATATATAAACAAAATAGGGAAGACACTATTCCTAATATCTTCCCTACCTCTACTCATTTATAAGATTACCATTCAATCTGTTGATCTTCATCCGGAATCTGCGTATTGATGTTCCGTTGAAGCGTCATGCTTCCTTCTACTCTATACTTGATAGGAATAACTTCCGTACCACTTCCACCATAGGTAAAATCTTGAAAATCGTATTCAAACATAATTTGAACATAACGACGTTCCAAGTAAGGACGGGTAGCGTCCATAATCGATGTACTGCTATAAATAGGTGTTCCTATCAATTGGAACTCCATCTCATTAGTCGGATCATCCGGCACCATATCCAATGTTCCATCTTCTTTAAAGTGCACATTGATTTTGTATTTCTTACGTATATCCTTATCCATATCCTCATTAATCAGACCGGCATAAAAAGAATACGGTATTGTTATCTATCACATATCCTGTACGCTTGTTCGTCGTTCTCGCGTTGTTATCAGGCTTGCCATTTATATAGGTGTACACTTTCATGGAAGAAGCCGTGTACGAACCGGAATAATCGTTAAAAGGAACCACTCTCAATAAAGCTTTTGCATAGTTCTTACGCGGATGACTCTGATAATCAGAGGCTCCATCATCAACAATGGTCAATGGTAAAACCCATTTCTCCAACATATCAATACCTTGTAAACTAAAATCTATATTCAATTGCTCTACACACGAACCGGCAGGGATATGTACCGTTTCGGGAAATTCATATTTGTCTTCCTCCATTTCAGTATACCACAACTCCGGACGATAAAGACTAAAACGCTCGATGTTCAACGTTCTTAGCGTATCTGCATCCACTGCTATATGAATATCTCTGTCCTGTGTATTCACCGTAGATCCACTGACAATGACAGGTAACTGATAGGTCACTTTTCCATTGTCCTTATATCTTACATAAATGGTAGTCACACCATCACCTCCTGCAGCTATAGGAGCTTTGAAAGACACATATTGTTCATACTGTTCATCTTCCCACTCATTATTGCAAGCGGTTCCCAAGACAATGGCAGCCAATAAACTTAAGTAAATATATATTTTTTTCATATCATATTCTTATTAGGAGATTAATCATTGTACGTCCATCCCGGATTCTGCGTCAACCGTTTATTACGTTTCAACTCATCATGGCTGATAGGCCAGAAATAGAGTTTACGCGAGAAAGCAGTAGGTAAGTCTGCAATTTCAATCGGAGTATAAAATTGCTCTCTCTGCTCCTCTGTGTCCGACATATAGAAATTACATCCGTAATTTTTCTTGGACTCTTCCACTTCTGCATCTTTCCATCTACGTAAATCAAAATAGCGCTGCCCCTCGGCCATCAACTCAATCATGCGTTCATGTTTCAGCTTCTTACGGAATACCTCCCGATCTTGATATTCCGGCATTGCATAATCAGGAACACCCGCACGACGACGTATTTGCCTGATGCCTTTTTTCATTTCATCAATATCACGTTTAACGGAATAACTGGTAGTTCCATCCCATGACGAAATGTCGTATGAAGAGCCGTCTTCCAATTCATTCAGTGCTTCAGCATAAATCAACAGGATTTCGGCAAAACGAATAGCAGGCTCCGCTTTCGCTTTGATTTCTTTACGATTCGTATCATCCGGATGCACATATTTCATGATACTAATCCCGGATCGTAAATAGACACCAGTACCGGAGAAACCGTCCGTATTGATACCGTAATAATAGTTAACTTGTTTCTCAACGTCATTTTTATAATCAACTGTCTCTGCATTTTTTAGTAAAGGCCACACGCAACCATTGAAAGAAACGGAAGCATAGAAGCGTGGTTCTCTATCCGCATATTCCTTATATACTCCTTCTTTCAATTGAGGATATTTGCCTGCCTCCACCTCCGCTTTGGTAACAAAACGTGTACCGGAGGGATATTCTTCCTTAAAATATTCTCTGCTGAATTCATCTCCGTTTGCCATATAGTAAGCATCACACATCTTTATTGTCATACCATAAGCATTGCTTCCTCCGCCCAATGTTTTCGGCATTTGGAGTTTCACCATTTCAGCAATACTGTTGGCCCCCTGGTTACGCCCGCGACTAAAAATCAATTCCGGGTTCTGGTACATCGCTAACGAACCGTTGAAAACTGCCCGGTAAGATTCGTAAGGATCTATATCACTATAACCGCCTTCGTTCCATGTCTTTGCCGAAAAATCACCATCCTGATAAGGAGTGATGGTAGCAGGATATCCGGGTTCAGCAATGGTAGTCGCTTTTTTATGGTAAAGTTCATAACGATGACCATTATTTTCTCCGGGGAGTTCCATCACATCTCTTGCTGCAGCCGCTGCTCTTGCCCACTTATATTCATTATATTCTTGAGACATCAGGCAATTTCCGTCATAATCGACCAAATCCGAAAATTTATCCGGATCTCCCGGACGAGGATTATTAATAGGACTTGCCGCATACAACAACGCTCTGGCACGAGCCGCCAACGCTGCTCCTCGCGTAGGACGTGCTACCTGATTAATAGCTCGGGTCAAAGGCAGATCTTTAGCGGCCAGACGCATCTCCGATTCGATATATTCCGCACATTCATCATACGAACTACGCTGAATGGCCAGATCATCATAATCGGCAGTATAATCAAGTCCTTCATCCGGTAACAACGGTACGGGACCATATTTACGTAATAATAGCCAATAATAATAAGCACGAACAAAACGTGCCTGCGCTTTCATATCAGCTCTCTCTTCTTCTGTATACTTCGTGTTCATATCAATATTCTGAATGAAGATAGATGCCTGACGAATTCCTTTATAACTATCATCCCACGAATGCCGATAACCCTCATCATAAGTACCAGTCTTAAACGTCTTGTATGCATCGAGACTATTACCGCCGAAGTAGATGTCATCGGCAAAATTAGTAATTGTATTAAGCATGTTAGACACTTCCAGATTGTATCCACCTAAATAGGAATAGGCATTCGCTAACCATTCTTCCGCATTTTCCTTGTCGGTGAAAACATCCTCCAAAGAACGACGGTCTTTAAAATATTTGTCTGAATCGAGTTTATCCGAACAAGCGACGGCAATCACACTCAATATAATACCAATATACAGTTTATATATCTTTTTCATTTTTCATGCATTTTATTAGATATTCACAGTTAATCCCAATGTAAATGTCTTAGCAAGCGGATATTTCTCTCCGTTAGTGCTTCCCATTTCCGGGTCCCATTCTTTAAATTTGGCAAATGTCAAGAGGTTGGTGCCAATGAAAATACACGTATCTTGTTAAACCGCATCTTGTTCACAATCGCTTTCGGCAATGTATAACCTATTTCCAATGTTTTCAAACGTAAATAAGAACCATCTCTAAGCCAATAGGTAGAAGCTCTATAGTTATTATCGTTACCTCCATTGTATATTATTTAATCGTTATATATTTGCATAAATTTACAATATCAAAGTGTGGAATAAGGCAGATACTTCCATGGACATAAAGTCCGAGAGTTATGTTTAGCCCCACACTTTCACATCAGAAACCGGATAGTTCAATGGGCTTTGACCCCGTATTCGCAATGATGGCTCACGATGTATAGATGTTGTTTAATAGAAAATTTATAGACTATGACCTACGTTGGAATTGATGTCAGCAAGGCGACTTTCGTCGTTGCTTATTCTTCTGCCAAAAACAGTAAGACTAAAACTTTCAAGAATACCACTAAAGGCGTTCACGAGTTCATTCAAACCTTGTCTGCCAATGAGCATCATTGTGTGCTGGAAGCAACCGGCAATTACAGTTCCCTGCTTGTTTATCTTCTTTCGCGAGCAAATATCACAGTGAGTCTGGAGAACCCACTCAAGATAAAGAACTTCGCCCGTGTGATGCTTTCGGTTACCAAGACAGATGAGACGGATGCACGCCTGATAGCCTTGTATGGGGAGAGGATGCAGCCTGCTCCTTACAAACTTCGTAGCGATGCCATCCTTACCTTGAAACAGAAGCGAACAGTCATACGCCAACTCAAGAAGCAACTTATAGCCACCCAGAACTTGAAAGGTTCCATGGAAGCCCTCCCTTTCTTCGACCCTAAATGCAAGAAAGCCATTGAGAAGACAATCGTCTTTCTTGAAAAGCAAACCAAAGGATTGGAAGAAGAGTTAGCAGCCTTGGCACAAAGCGAGTACAAGAAGCAGATCGACTTGCTTACCTCAATTAAAGGTATCGGCGTCACGCTGGCGGCAGCCTTGATAATGGCTACGGGAGGCTTCACGTACTTTGATAATGCCAAGCAACTCACCCGATACTTGGGCTTATCACCTACTTACCAACAATCCGGTACGTCAGTCAATGTCAAAGGTCACATCAATCGCAACGGTGATTCTTCCTTACGTGGTCAGCTTTATATAGCTGCCATGGCATCTCTGCGATGCAATGCCGAATGCAAGGCGTGTTTTGACCGATTACGTTCTAACGGCAAGCCGGGAAAAGTGGCGGTTGTTGCAGTCGCCAACAAACTCGTAAGGCAAGCCTTTGCGGTAGTCACTCAAGAAAAGCCATATGTCGATGGATTCAAGTCTGAAAAGCCATAATAGCTCCTGCGGAGGGAACGCCATGCAGCAAGGGGCTGCGCAGTCAGCCCCGACGAGCTTCCGTGAATGAGATAATTGCATATCTATGCTAATTATCGTTAACCGTATTCGATTTTCTTATTATAGTTCATAACTAAGCCTAGGATACGAAGCATTAGGATTCTCATTGGCGGGAATACCCAATGTAGCAGCTGTCTCCGCATCGATATAGCGGTCTTTCACCAAATTTGTCAGGACATTTCCCCACTGGCTACCACTAAAGGCATATACAGTAGGGCCATTAATGAAGAACGAAGACTTGCCTGCCCCTGGAAGTGTGCATTGAAATCGAACCCTTTCCATTGTGCAGAGATACCAAAACCATAAATCAGGTTAGGTTTCGTTGTCGCACCAATAGCTACTTCATCACTGCCATTAATAATTCCGTCTCCATTGACATCTTTATATTTGATGTCACCCGGTTGCACCTTTCCCCAATTAGTTTGCTGCGGACTATTGCGTATATCATCGTAATCTTTAAACAATCCCAAAGCTATTAATCCCTTCGCCTGATTAACCCTGTAACCAGCCTCTTTCTGATAAGGATAAACTGCGTTCATTTCATCTTTCTCCAGGATCTCATTTTTGCTGTAAGTAAAATTACCACGAACAGTCAGATTGACTTTACCTATCTTCTGTTTGTAAGCAAAGTTACCGTCGAAACCTTCCGAGCGGACACTTCCCACATTTGCTTTCGGGTTACCAGTTACACCCACAGTACCCGGTAGATATTTACGTTCCATATAAATACCATCACGCTGTTCATGGAAGTAATCCACAGTAGCCGTAAACTTATCATTGAATAAGGATAAATCCACACCCGCATCGTGCTTGGTTACAATTTCCCAGGTAACATTGTTAGAGGCCAGCTGCGAATAGTACATTCCCGTATATACATTGTCCGAAGAGCCGTAATCACTCCAAGTCCAGCCACTTCCATCATCTTTGATCGTGTACAAATAGGGGAAACGATATTCCGTATCACCTATTTTAAGTTTGTCACTACCAACCTTACCATAAGAATAACGGATCTTGAACATATTCATCCATTCCAGATGTTTCTTAATGAATTTCTCTTCTGCAATGTTCCAAGCCAGAGAAAAAGCGGGGAAAAAGCCAAAACGATGTCCATCTGCAAAATTTTCCGAACCGTTATAACCAAAGTTGAAATCAGCAAAATAGCGATAGTTCCAGTTATAACTTACACGACCGGCCAATCCCATGTGGCGTTTGGCAATGCCATTCTTTACATCCGTTCCAATATCAACCGTGGTCCGATAAGCATCCTGACTATATTTCAATGTCCCACTCAAATGATGTGCGTGGAATGCACGATTGTACTGTAAAAACGCTTCCAGAAATTCACGGCGCTCTCCACTGGAGGCACTGGATTGTTCCATCGGTGATTCGGGGCTTTGTTGCTTAAAGATCAAGTTTCCGTCATCATCGCGTTCTCTTTGAGCACGCCATGTCTCCGGCATTCTTATCCGGTTTATTTCACTCTGATTGTTCGTATCGAATCCGAAACGCCCTTCAAAACGCAAACCTTTGGTAATGAAGTCCAACTTTTGCTCCAAAGAAATATTTGTTTGAATTTTATTATTCCAGATTTCTTTATAACCAGTCTGTGTGGCAAGTACCCAAGGATTCTTGCGATTATCTTCTGTCCCATGTGCAGGGATATAACCGTTAGAATACATCACAGGAATACTGATTGGGTTCTGCCCCATCAATGAAGTCCATACGTTAGAGCCCTGTCCCGGTGCGTTACGTTTCTTTAATGAACCGGATACCCCCACTTTTACAAGAGTAGTCTTCGTAACATCGATATCCGTATTTAAACGGTAATTCCAACGTTGACTGCTAGGATTAGTATTGTAATCCTTACGCATGGCATCGTCTGTTTTGTACATACCTTCTTCATTCACGTAACTAAGCGATACAAAGTAACGTGCCGTGCTACCTCCACCACTCATATTCAGATTGGCACGATAAGTCATGGCTCCATCTTTTAACAGTACATCCATCCAGTCTACATTCGGATACAAATCCTGATCAAGTCCCAATCGCAGAATTTCCATTTCATCGTTCTGATAAATTCTCTCTTGGTTACGAGTTATACGTGCTTCATTCATTAACATAGCATAGCTATAGCCATCTGCAAATTCCGGTGTAATGGTACGCGCATTATAAGAAGTCTCCACTTTGGCATTGATTTTAATCTTACCTTCTTTACCATGTTTAGTAGTAATCAATACTACACCGTTTGCACCACGAGAACCGTAAATCGCCGTCGTAGAAGCATCTTTCAATACAGTAAAGGATTCGATATCTTCGATATTGATTTCATCCAAATCACGTTCAAAACCGTCAACCAACACTAATGCAGAGCTATTGGCACCAAAAGTGGATATACCCCGAATCCAGAATTCAGAAGTATTCACACCCGGTTGTCCGGAAGTCTGCATAGCAAGAACACCCGGCACATTTCCGGCCAATGCATTAGAAAGATTTGCCGAAGGATTTGATTTCAATGCCTCTACATCTACATTCGTCACCGCACCAGTCACTGTCAATTTCTTCTGCGCACCTGTTCCGGTAATTACAACTTCATCAATTTCCCTGGCATCCGATTCTTTCATTGATATATTCACCACATTCTGGCGTTTCACCAGTATCTCTTGCGTATCGAAACCAATATACGAAAATACCAAACGAGAAAATTCTTCAATTTTAATTTTGTAACGCCCGTTGATATCTGTTATCGCTCCCAAACCTGGTTTATCTTTCACTGTCACATTAACACCAACTAATGGTTCTTTATTCGTGTCCGTTACGACTCCTGTTACTTCAATTGTCTTCTCTTGAGCAAAAAGGGAAACAGAGACTAATAACAGGCAAATCGTAATAAATTCTTTTATTCTCATGTGTTCTTCTTTTTATTGTTTTTCTTGGTTCTGATTATCATTGGATTCTTCTCCACCCAAATCATCAGGAGCCTGTTCTTTAGCAATCTTCCGAATCTTATAATTCCCCGAATCACCTACATAGAAGGTCTTTGTTGCCTCATCGTAAGCCAAAGCTACTGGTTGATTAAAGCGTGCTCTCTCACGTACTTCTCCATTTTGCTTACCCCATTTATAACTACTTGCGGAAGCAGAACCACGTCCGGCAAACGTAGAAACTACTCCATCCGGAGTCAATACTGAATACAATGATTTTCTTTATCTGCAAAATAAAAATCATACCAATCATCTTTATTAGCAGCCTTATACTCCTCGTTAAATACGAAAACACCTTGACCTGGTTTATTGATGCGTGCATTGATACCTACAAGATCCTTATAATCCGCCTGACCGGATTGTCCACATACAATATACGGAGTAACCAACTTTTTAGTTTCTTCATCATAATTGGAACGAAGTATATAATGCGATTCATGCATGATGATATAAACATATTTACCTGTTGGATGAGGAACCATACTAAAGTCAACCGTCTGATTAGGTACACTAAATGCCAAAAGTTCATTCAACCCTGATCCACCAGGAACTTCCGGATTGTTATTATAACCGTTTTCCTCAAAATTATATCTGTACACATTGCCTGTCGCACGATGATTGAAGTAAAGTTCTCCCGTTTGTGGAAGCACCATAGACCCATTGCAAGCATTACCACGCGCCAAAGCTACCCAACTGGCCTCTTTGAAATCCTGTCCGTCTGTACTATTCTCACGCTTTAAAATAATATTGTTTCTATTCTTAGCGCCACCATTTTGGGGAGCAGCCAATATCATATCACCATCATTAGTCCATGTAATAGTAGTTGCACGATTGATATTATCCAATTTCTTGGTATAGATCATTTCTTGTTCCAGATCCAACACTCTCAAAAGCCCATTATTTTGAGATAAATAAAGGATATTAGAATGTTGGGGGTCGAAAGAAAACCAAAAAGGATAATCTATCTTTCCACAATCGTCAAACGGACCTGTTTCTACAATATTTCCCTCACCCAATTCATCTACATCACCACATAAGTCTGTTACTACCATTTGCGGTTCGTACTGATATTTTTCAGATGCTATCACAGTTTGCTCACCCACTTTTACTTCAATAGTTCCTTCGAAACAGCTTTCTGGCGTAGAACAATAAATACTAGTACCTTTAGCACTGATAACAATCGCATCCTTTCCACCTACCTTAACGGAAACAAGAGAAGGATCTGTGCCAAAATTACTGCCATAGATAATCATCTTCTTCTTTCCACCTCCCGACTTGGGTGTGAAATCAGTTACCTCTACTGGCTGATTCGGATCATAAGGTGCTGATGTCTCGTCTTTGCTATCTTTGCAGCCAGTAAAACAGACTGCAAAAATGAATGCCAACATCATACACTGTAGCCCTATGTTCCCATGTTTCATAGTTTTACATTTCATAATACACTAGATTTAAATTATTGATTGTTTTGAACTTTATCCATTAATACCTTCATCCAGTATCCTCCGATCACCGAACGGGCTCTGAAGCCCACCCATTTGCCACTGTCTGTGTGGTGCCAGTCACTGATAGGTACACGAGATACTGTTTCATTGATATATTTATAGACAGGATCAGAGAGTTTTTCAAAAGTTACTCGATCCGATGACATAGCCGCCGTCCACATGATCCAGTCGGATTTTGTGTATTCTTTACGAGAGTCCAGAGGAAGCCCGTAAGGATTCTGCTTTGTCAAGTAATAGTTTATTTCTTTTCCGATTACATTGTTAGGAAATAAATTCAGGTTCCATAACTTATCCCAAACCATGTTATATTTTTGACTCCAAGTGTTCTTTCTGTCAAAAGCCAAACGGTAATGATCTCCTTCATTTGCCATTCCTTCCCATTTCACCGCCATTTTCTTGGCTATATCCGCATATTTGTCTGCTACATCATTCAATCCGAGCATACGAGCCATCTCGCTGTATCCGGCCACTCCCATGATAGCTTTTACAGAAAGATTGGCATTGTGTGCCCAATGTCCGGCGAAGTCATCTGTGCAAAGTTGGTTTTCCGGGTCCTGTCCAAACTAATAAACCTTGTTGTATCTATTTGATAATCTGAATATTATAAATTAGCGTATTGTTACTGTGTTGTGCTTTACATCTTTTTCAAGTAAAATTAAAGTGATTTTTCTCTCAATAAAGTCACTTATTTTCATTATTTTATTATTCTATTTTCTTTCAGATGAACTCTAAAAATGGCGAAAACATCAATAATTAAGTATTGCAAAATTGGCTGTTCTTAATTTATTTCATATTTTTGCAACGACGGTTGACTCAACAACCGTTGAGAAAAACTTATTGATTATGAAGTTTTATAATAGAGAGAAAGAAATTGCAGAATTGAAGCGTGTACAAGAGCTTGCATTTGGTCAAAATTCCAGAATGATTGTGGTAACAGGCCGTAGGCGTATTGGAAAAACCAGTCTTATAAAACAAGCTCTGAAGGGAACACCTACTGTATATTTTTTCATTGGAAGAAAAGCAGAGAGTATATTAGTCGCAGATTTTATAAAAATAGTACGCGAGACATTATCTATTTTTATTCCGGATGGCATATCCAACTTTACTACTTTGATACAATATCTTTTCGAAATAGGAAAAACACGTTCTTTTAATATTGTTATTGATGAATTTCAGGAGTTTTATAATATCAGACCCGATGTTTTTAGTGATATGCAAAATCTTTGGGATGAATATCGGCAAGAAACTAAAATAAATCTTGTAATTAGCGGCTCTGTATATTCATTGATGCAAAAGATATTCACGGATCATGGAGAACCATTATTCGGACGTGCTGACAATATTTTATGTCTTCGGTCCTTCAATACAAAAGTGCTAAAACAAATTATGGAGGATTTTGCGCCCGGATATAGTAATGATGACCTATTAGCTTTGTATACACTGACTGGAGGAATCCCTAAATATGTAGAGTTATTCTGTGACAATCAAGCACTTTCTGTTGATCGGATATATGACTTCGTTTTTTCAGAAAATTCCTTGTTTATAGATGAAGGACGTAATTTGTTGATTACTGAATTTGGAAAAAATTATGGCATTTACTTTTCCATCTTATTAGAAATAGCAAATGGGCATTATACACAAGGGGAAATAGAGTCAGTACTAGGGGGGATATCTATCGGAGGTCATTTAAGTAAATTAGAAAATGTGTATAATTTGATAACTCGCGAACGGCCTATTTTTGCGAAACCAGGTACTAAGAAAAATGTACGATATATTATTGGAGATAATTTTCTAAATTTCTGGTTTAAATACATCGAACGGAATCGTTCATATATTGAACTACAGAATTTTGAAGACCTGCGTCAACTAGCAAAGGCTGATTATCAGACTTATTCAGGCAGAGTGTTAGAAAACTATTTTAAACAGAAATTAGCAGAAGAAGGTGGGTTTAAAGAAATTGGTTCCTGGTGGGAAACTAAAAGTTCTACAAACAAAGAACGATTAAACTCTTATGAAATTGATATTGTAGCTCTTAAATCAAGTGGGAAAAAAGCCCTTATAGCAGAAGTTAAACGGATGCCAGAGAATAATTATGTTCATTCAACGTTCATGGAAAAAGTGGAACATTTAAGGCACAAAGAGATGGCAAAATACGATATTGAAACACGAGTCTTAGGATTAGAAGACATGTAACTTTATGTAAATAAGATGACGCGATTAGCCCTAAAAATCCCCAGTTACAGCAATTCAATTAGCTTGGATCCCAATACTCGTTCTATCGTCACTGTTTCTACTTTTTGTTATTTGTAAATTTAATCTTAAAGAATGAATTAATAAGAGATACTCATTCTTCTTAACTTAAAACCTTTTATTTATATCAAATTCTTTATTATCATATTCGCAGCATACTGTAAGCAATTTTAAACAGCCTGTCATTGAACTCGATTTAGACAATGACAGGCTACTTAATTATTTATCTTATATTGAATATTAAATTATTGTCGTGGTTCAATCACGTAAGTCGTTTACTGAATCACGCCTAACTTATTCTCTTATTTTATGGTATTTATCTGCTAATCCATAAAATATAATTAGATCATCAGACTAGTTCTTAATTTTTCATTATTTACCATTCAATCTGCTGATCTTCGTCTGGAATCTGAGTATTGAGATTTCGTTCCAGTAGCATTGTTCCTTTAACTTTATAAAGAACTTCTTGATTTCGAGAAGTTACATCTTTAAAATCATATTCAATAGTAAATGAAACATAGCGATGTTTTAGATAAGGTCGTGTAGCATCCATAGTTTCCGTTACGCTGTAAGCAGGAGTACCGTATAGCTTAAATCCAATCTTTTCTTCGTCATCTGCCCACATACTCAATGATTTGTCTTCATTGAAGCGTATATATATTTTATAAAGTTCCCGTTCATCTCTTGATAAATCTTCGCTCATTAAACCGGCATAAAAAGAAAATAGTATTATTATCTACCACATATACTGTACGATTATTGGTTACCATCGGTTTATTATCAGTACTTCCATTTGCATTTCGAATATACACTTCCATTGTACTTGTACTATATGAACCGGAATAATCGTTAAAAGGAATTACACGCAATAATGCTTTTTGCATAGTTTTTTACGTGGATGACCTTGATAATTATAAGAAGCATCATCAACGATAGTTAGAGGCAACACCCATTTATCTGCCATATTGATTCCTCTCAAATCAAAATCAATATTTAGTTGTTCCACACATGTTCCTGCAGGAATATGAACTATTTCCGGGAATTCATATTTATCTTCCTCCAATAGTGTATACCATAAATCTGTACGCCCGCTGAAACGTTCTCTATTTAATATTTCCAAGGTATCCTCATATAGTGCTACATGGACATCTATATCTTGTTCGTTCGTAGTTGACCCACTAACTATAACCGGTAACTGATAGCGTACTTTTCCATCAGGGTTGTATCTCACATATATTGGAGTTACCCCATTATCTTTATCTTTTATAGGTGCTTTAAAAGAAATATATTGCCGATACTGCTCATCTTTCCACTCATCATTACAAGAAGTGATCAAGAGCAACATACATAATGCAAACCAACAATTATATATAATTTTCATACTTATATCATTTTAAAATTAATCATTGTATGTCCAACCCGGATTTTGTGTCAACAGCTTATTGCGTTTCAACTCCTCATGACTGATAGGCCAGAAATATAATTTGCGAGAAAAAGCAGTTGGAAGTTCATTGACTACAATTGGTGAATGAAACGCTGCTCTATTTTCTTCAGTCATAAGAGCATCACAACCATATATTTCCATTGACTCTTCAATCGGAGCGTCTTTCCATCTGCGGAGATCAAAATAACGATGTCCTTCTCCCATGAGCTCTATCTGTCGCTCATGCTTCAATTTCTTACGGAATACATTCCGGTCTTGATACTCTGGCAATGTATAATCAGGCACCCCTGCACGGCAACGAACAGGACGAATACCTTTTTTTTCATTTCATTTATGTCACGTTTGACAGAATAACTGGCAGAGCCATCCCAAGATGGAATGTCGTATGAAGATCCATCTTCCAACTCATTCAAAGCTTCAGCGTAAATCAATAAGATTTCAGCAAAACGAATAGCAGGTTCCGTTTTTAGTTTGACATAGTCCTTATTACCTTTTTGCCGCAGAGGTATCGTCCGGATGAACAAATTTCATGATTCCAATACCAGTGCGAAGCCAAAAATTGGAGTTAGTATATCCATTACCATTACCACGATAATAAAATACCTGTTGCTCTACGGGTTTAGGATCTTTAAGCGTTGAATTATTCAATAGAGGCCATACGCAACCATTAAAAGCAACTGAAGCATAGAAGCGTGGTTCACGCCATGCATACTCTTTCCATACTCCTTTCTTTAAATAAGGATATGTTCCTGCCTTCCCTTCCTTTTCAGACACAAAACGGTTCTCAACTTGGCAAGTGTCCAAAAATGTCTGTCTGTTAAACTCAGAGCCATTATACATATAGTAAGCATCACACATCTTTTTGTGTCATACCATGTGTATTCCAGCCATTGGCACTGGTAGGCAATTGATGTAATACCATATCTGCAAGATTGCGGTCACCCTGATTTTGTCCACGACTAAAAAATAAGTTCAGGATTATCAAACATAGACAGGGCTCCATTAAAAACTTGTCGATAGGATTCAAAGGGGTCAATATCCCGATATCCATTTGGCCAATCAGCATTTTCAAAATCATTATCAGAATAAGGAGGAAGTGTCTTCGGATAACCTGCAGCGGCTTCATCTCTTTTTCTTCACAGTGTGTAACACATAACGGTGTCCATAATTGCTTCCCGGGAGTTCCATAACGTCTCTTGCTGCTGCAGCGGCTTTGGCCCATTTGTATTCATTATATTCCTGTGCTAACAAACATCTTCCGTCATGATCTACCAAATCTGTAAATCTTTCGGTATCTTCAGGACGAGGGTTATTAATAGGACTTGCCGCGTATAATAGAACTTTTGCGCGTGCTGCTAATGCGGCCCCTCTAGTAGGACGAGAGGTATGATTCGCTCCCCTGTCCAAAGGTAAGTCCTTAGCCGCCAAGCGCATTTCTGATTCGATATATTCTACGCATTCATCATAGGAATTACGTTGACAAGCCAAATCATCATAGCTGGCTGTATAATCGAGTCCTTCCTCCGGCAATAAAGGAACAGGGCCATATTTACGGAGTAATAACCAATAATAGTAAGCGCGTACAAAACGGGCTTGTGCTTTCAGGTCAGCTCTTTCAGCTTCTGTAAACTCCATATTCATGTCGATATTTTGAATGAAAATGGATGCCTGACGAATGCCTTTATAACTGGCTCCCCATGATTGTCGGTCTCCTTCACTATAAGTCCCTGTTTTAAAGGTGTTATAAATATCACGGTCACCAAAATAAATATCATCGGCAAAACACCACAGTATATTATCTTTGGTTCCAACATCCATATTCTCTCCTTTAAGATAGGAATAAGCATGAGCTAACCATTCTTCCGAGTATTTTTCATTAGTAAATACATCTTCCAGCGTCATACGGTCTTTAAAATTTTTATCCGAATCCAGCTGGTCTACACACGAAACGGTGATTGTCCCTAACAGGGCACCTATACAAAACTTATATATCTTTTTCATTTCACACATATTGATTAGATATTAACAGTCAATCCTAAAGTCATTACCCTAGACAGTGGGTATTCCGCCCCTGTGGAACTTCCTAATTCCGGATCCCATTCTTTAAATTTAGCGAATGTCAATAAATTGGTACCAATAAAGAATACGCGTATATTATTGAACTTAATCTTATTTACAATTGATTTAGGCAATGTATACCCTACTTCTAAAGTCTTCAAACGTAAATATGAACCATTTTTTAGCCAGAAAGTGGACTTTTGTTGATTATTATCATTTCCACAATAGCTAAGGCGTGGATAAGAAGCATTCGGATCTTCATTAGCAGGAATTCCAAGTTTAGCTGCTGTGTCTGCATCAACCCAACGATTAGCTACTAAATTTCCCAAAACATTTCCCCACTGACTATCCTTGAAGGCAAATACCGTAGATCCATTAATGAAGAATGAAGACTTTCCTGCTCCTTGAAAATGGACATTGAAATCAAATCCTTTCCATTGTGCAGAGATACCAAATCCGTAAATCAGATTCGGTTTGGTAGTCGCACCGATAGCTACTTTGTCACCATCATTGATTACACCATCTCCATTAACATCTTTATATTTAATATCACCCGGTTGTACTTTTCCCCATGCTGTCTGTTGAGGACTGTTACGAATATCATCATAATCTTTAAAAAGGCCTAATGCAATCAAACCTTTAGCTTGGTTTACACGATAACCCGCTTCTGTCTGGTAAGGATAAACAGTATTTTCTTCATCCTTCTCCAATATCTCATTTTTACTATAAGTAAAATTTCCACGAACCGTGAGGTTCACTCTGTTTATTTTCTGTTTATAGGCAAAATGGCCATCAAAACCTTGCGAACGTACACTACCCACATTTGCTTTAGGATTACTTCTCACAATTCCTACTATGCCAGGTAGATATTTACGTTCCATATAAATACCATCGCGTTGTTCATGGAAATAGTCTACAGTGGCTGTAAACTTATCATTAAACAAAGAAAGGTCTACACCTATATCGTGCTTTGTTGCAATTTCCCAAGTAACGTTTTCAGAAGCTAATTGAGTATATGCCATACCATCATAAGAATTGCCATAACCATAATCACCCCAATTCCAACCAGGAAAGGTTACGTCCTTATCATTTTCTTTATATGACTTAGCAATTGTATATAGATAAGGAAAACGTTCACCCAATTTATCATTACCTACTTTACCATAAGAGTAACGCAGCTTGAACATATTCATCCATTCCAGATGTTTCTTAATGAATTTCTCTTCTGCAATGTTCCAAGCCAGAGAAAAAGCGGGGAAGAATCCGAATCGATGTCCATCGGCAAAGTTTTCTGATCCGTTATAACCGAAGTTAAAATCTATGAAGTAACGATAATTCCAGTTATAACTAGCACGTCCTGCCAAGCCCATATGACGTTTAGCAATGCCATTCTTTATATCTGTACCAATATCTACAGTAGTCCGATAAGCATCTTGGCTATATTTTAAAGTACCACCTACGTGATGCGCTTTGAATGCACGATTGTAGTGTAAAATTGCTTCTAAAAATTCAGTCCGGTTACCTGTTGAAATAGAGCTTTGAGTCATTTTTTCTTCGGTTCGCTGTTCTTTAAAAGTAATTTCCCCATCAGTATTTCGAAAACGTTCTGCGCGCCATGTTTGAGGCATTTTTTACGGCTAATTTCGTTTGTGTTGTTAGTGTCGAAACCAAAACGACCTTCAAAACGCAATCCTTTAGTAATAAAATCCAGCTTCTGTTCTAAAGAAATATTAGTCTGAACCTTATTTTCCCAGATTTCAAAATATCCAGTTTGTGTAGCCAATACCCATGGATTGGAACGATCATCTTCTTTTCCAAATGCTGGTACATAACCATTGGAATACATTACTGGAATACTAATCGGACTTTGATTTATTAACGATGCCCATACATTTCCACCTTGTCCAGGAGCATTACGTTTCTTTAAAGAACCGGAAACACCGACTTTCACAAGAGTTGTTTTTGTGATGTCAATATCGGTATTCAAACGATAATTCCATCGTTGACTACCGGGATTGGTATTATAATCTTTACGAACTGCTTCATCTGTCTTATACATACCTTCTTCACTAATATAGCTAAGCGAAACAAAATAACGTGCTGTATTACCACCGCCGTTCATATTCACATTAGCACGATAAGTCATTGCTCCATCTTTCAATAATACATCTTTCCAATCTACATTTGGATAAAGATCAGGATCAAGTCCTAAACGTAGAATTTCCAATTCGTCATTCTGATAGATCGGTTCTTGATTACGAGTAATACGTGCTTCATTCATCATTCTAGCATGAGTGTACCCATCTACAAATTCCGGTGTGATAGTCCGTGTGTTATAAGATGTTTCCACTTTAGCACTGATATTGATTTTACCAGCTTTACCATGTTTTGTTGTAATCAATACTACACCATTAGCACCACGAGGACCGTAAATTGCTGTAGTAGAAGCATCCTTCAAAACAGTAAAGGATTCGATATCTTCGATATTGATTTCATCCAAATCACGTTCAAAACCGTCAACCAACACTAATGCAGAGCTATTGGCACCAAAAGTGGATATACCCCGAATCCAGAATTCCGAAGTATTTTTTTCCAGGCTGACCGGATGTCTGCATAGCTAGAACACCTGCCACATTACCAGCCAAAGCATTTGAAAGATTTGCTGTCGGATTTGCTTTCAGATCATTTACATTAACGGTAGTCACCGCTCCAGTCACAGTTAACTTCTTTTGTGCACCGGTTCCTGTAATAACGACTTCATCAAGCTCACTTGCTTCAGATTCCTTCATAATTACATTGACTACCTGCTGCCTTTTCACTAATACTTCCTGTTTATCAAAACCTATGTACGAGAATACTAGTCTTGAAAACTCTTCAATACTAATTTTATAACGTCCGTTAATATCCGTAATTGCTCCTAAGCCAGCCTGATCTTTTACTGTTACATTGACACCGACCAGTGGCTCTTTATTCGTATCCGTCACTACTCCCGTTACTTCAATTTTTTTCTGCGCAAAAGTGGCAACAGAAACCAGTAACAAACAAATGGTGATAAAATTCTTTATTTTCATGTGTTTTTTCTTTTATTCGGTTATTGTTCTCCCTCTTCCGGTTGACTCTCTTCCGGATGTTCTTCTGTCGCTTCAGGAATCTTTTCTAATGCTATCTTCCGGATACGATGATTGTTCACATCACCCACATAAAAAGTTTCTGTATCTTCATCATAAGCTAAAGCATAAGGATAATTAAAACGTGCTTCATCACGTAAATGGCCATCCACATATCCATTAGCATGTACATTCATTCCTGTGCTTCCTCTTCCTGCAAAAGTAGAGACTACTCCATCCGGAGTCAATTTACGTATACAGTGATTATTACGATCCGTAAAATAGAAGTCATAACAATCCTCTTTATTCGCATCCTCATACTCTTTGTTAAATACGAAGACTCCCTGTCCGGGTTTATTCAAGCGTGCTTTTGTTCCTGCCAAATCTTTATAATCTGCTTGTCCGGGTTGTCCACAAACGATATACGGAGTTGTAAGCCGCTTGTTAACTCTGTCATAATTTGAACGGAGAATATAGTGCTGATTCTGTACCATCATATAAACATAATCACCAGATGGATGAACGATAAAGTTAAATTCCCAGTTGGCATCCTGAATCGTAAACAGTTCTTCTGCATGAGCTTTATTATCATTTGCCCCCCATTGGTAAAAATCATATCTGAGTACAGCCCCTGAACCAAAGAAATTATAGTATAATTCACCATTTTCCGGGTGTATCATTGAGTTCTGACACCCTCTACTTGTGGTCAGACGTTTTACTACAGGATTCTGGAAATCTGTAACATCAACCATATCATTATCTTGGTTACGGATTAACATTATATTACTTGCGGCCTTATCAGCTCCTTTTGAGCATGCTATAATCATAGTATCTTTACTTAAAGTCCATGACATGCTACGCAAGCGGTCGGCTCCTTCCGAACTACCGGTTATTCCAGTGTATATTCTTTCATTTTTCAAATCCAATATACGCATCGGCTTACCATTACCATTATTTTCTGCATCCTGAGTTAAATACAGGATATCGTGGTTTTTCGGGTCAAATTCGAACCATGCAGGAAAATCTATTTTACCACAGTCACTAAAAGGACCTTCCTTTATAATTTCTCCATTACCCTTCTCATCTACATATCCACATAAAGTTGATACGACCTTTTTGTGGAACATATTTATATTTTGATGATACTACAACATCCTGTTCACCGACTTTTACTTCAATAGTTCCTTCGTAACATTGTTGCGGGGTAAGACAATACAAACTATTACCTTTCGCATTAATTACTTTTTGCTTCTTTCCCGCCTATTTTTACAAAGACAATAGAGGAATCAGTACCGAAATTACTACCGTAAATAATCATTCGAGTGTTTGCTCCTCCTGCTTTGGGAGCAAAATCCGTCACAGTCACCGGTTGGCTGGGATCATAAGGTTCCGCAGACGCATCTTTATCATCTTTACAGCTACTGAAGCAAATCGTAAAAGAGTAATAATAGAGCCATCCATTGAAATTCAATGATCTCATGTCTCATAGTTTTACATTTCATAATACACTAGATTTAAATTATTGATTATTCTGAACTTTATCCATTAATACCTTCATCCAGTATCCTCCGATTACTGAACGTGCTCTGAATCCTACCCATTTACCGCTGTCTGTATGATGCCAGTCACTGATAGGTACACGTGATACTGTTTCATTGATATATTTATAGACAGGATCAGAGAATTTCTGGAAGGTTTCCTTATCTGATGACATAGCTGCCGTCCACATGATCCAGTCGGATTTTGTGTATTCTTTACGAGAATCCAAAGGGAGTCCATAAGGATTCTGTTTTGTTAGATAATAATTGAGCTCTTTTCCAATTACATTATTAGGAAATAAATTCAGGTTCCACAATTTGTCCCAAACCATATTATACTTCTGGCTCCAGGTATTCTTACGGTCGAAAGCCAAGCGATAGTGGTCGCCCTCATTTGCCATTTCCTCCCATTTCACCGCCATTTTCTTAGCTATTGCTGCATATTTTTCGGCTACATCACTCATCCCAAGCATACGAGCCATCTCGCTGTACCCAGCTACTCCCATGATAGCTTTTACAGAAAGATTGGCATTATGGGCCCAATGGCCTGCAAAATCATCTGTACAAAGTTGGTTCTCTGGGTCCTGTCCAGACTAAACTACTATTTATTAATCATTTGAAATACAGATAATTATCTTTGGTCTGTATTGTCTTTGTGTTGTTATGGCTATTAAATGAAGTACAAAATTCTAACTTATGAGCAGACTTTTAATAAATAAAAAGTTAATGGATAAATGTAGTGGTAGTCTAAGATGAGAAATGGACTAATCTGAAAAAATGAATATTTTTCCTCTCTCTCTTTTCATTTATCCATGTAATTTCTTTTATGACATAAAAACTAGCAGCATTTTAAGATATTAAAATCAAATAGATTGAATAATTGCTCTTGTTGAATAAATTCGACGTAAATAAAGCCTTCTGGAATGATTTATCTATCTTTTTATGCTATTTTGCAGAGAAATGTTATTGTGTGATAGCTTAAGGTAATAAGGAAAGTAGATGTTAGAACCCCATTCAGGAGTCCATAGTGTGGTTTATTTTAAACCAATAAGTAGTTTCTTTTAAAGGTAGGAGATGTTCCTTTTAAACCAACGACTTGTTTCATTATATCAAAACATCTTTTTGATAGTAGGAAAAAGTACATATTTATAAAGAATTATGCTATATATATTCAATAAAAGGAATATATATAATGTAAATGTGACTTTCTTTTTTTCTATTTAGCAATTCAATAGAATCTTAATTCTTCTGCATATATGAAAAATAGAACATGATTTGAAATAACTAAGATGAAATATTTCAATCTTTACCTGGCAAGTTTAGCTCGAAGTTCTTTTAGTCTTTTTTGCAGCCTGTAGATTATCAACCTTTATATATCTCATGAATGCAGATGGACTCTTATGTCCGGATATACGCATAAGCTCTCCGGCAGGAAAGCCGGATAAATACATATTTGTGCAAAACGATCGTCGACAAGTATGAGAAGAGATCATCTCCCATTTTTCATAGACTCTCTTTTCCCGTTCTTTTCCCTTTCTTGCGAACGACTTCGATCTTCTGTTTTAGTTTTGCTCTTCGCCCTAATTCTTTAACCCTTTCGTTGAATATATATCTAGGAATTTTAGGTAAATCATAGTTGTACTTCTTGAGTATTTCCGGTACATAATCAATCATAGGAATTATGACAGCTTTATGCACTTTTCTCTGTTTGAGATTTATAATCTCATTATCTAAGTCAATATGTTCGGGACTTAATGTTGAGAGATCACTATATCGTAGTCCTGTAAAACACCCAGTAATAAAAACATCTCTAATCTCTTCCAATTGCTTATCATCTGACAAGTCTAACTCATGTATTGTTGAAAGTTCCTTTTCACTTAAATAAATAGCATCAGTTTCTTCTTCTACGACCTTAAAATGCTTCAAGTCAATTGGGGGAATAACTCCTTTATCTATTTGATAATTAACAAATCCCTTTAACAAACGTACAATTTTTCCTGCAGAATTAGTGAGTAAACCAACACTTCCATCAGGCTTTATAACCTTATAAAATAAATAATCCATGAATTCATTGTAAAATATAAGATTCAGGTTATGAAAAGTAATTGGCTGCGATGAATGTTCTTTGAAAGCGATCAGATGTTTACGAAGTGTTCGGTAGTCTTTTATTTGGTCTGCAGAAACAACTGGAGCTTTTTCTGTAATATATCTTTCTAATGCGTCAAATATATCTACCCGATTAGGACGTAATTCATATTCTCTATTTTTTTTTAATTCAAGTAAAACAAAATCTACGGTTGGACTTATTCCGTTTATCTTAGCATATGTAAGAATTTCTCCAAGCTTGGACGTTATTCTAATCAGGCAGGCATCAATTTCATCATAGTTTGGACAAGCGCGCTTAATCCATCTCTTTTAGAATCCCAGTGTTCCGGTTTAATACTGTATCCAGTAGAGATGAGCGTACGCTTAGTCCGATTGTAGTTATATCGAACATAAAGGACAGTAGTCCCTTCTCGAGTGACGTACCTAGGTTTAATATATGGAGTATATTTTGCGATAGTAAATCTGTATTGCTTTCGTATTGCAAAGTTACAAAAGCTATCCGAAATGAGCAATATCTTATCGTTAAAAGCTAGAACCTCCAAAAACATTGTACTATCTTAAAAAAAGTGGATAAATATTGCTCAAAAAGGAAAAAAACTACTCAAATCACACTGTAGGAGACTAATTTTACACTTTAAAAACATTCGAAACATGAAAAAAGAATAGATTTTGTCCTTTCTTGAACACAGATTTTCCTAATCTTTAGCATTAATTCCATTATTTTGTAGCGTTACAAATAAAATACTATGGAAAAACAAATGGATTTGTATGATTCCTGGGTCCTACCTGAAACACACAATTCTATATAAACTTTTCCTCTAGCATTTATAAATATTCGACAGTACTGATTTTAATATATTATTTAGGTATAGCGATAAGAAAGGTAAGATTGCATTTAAAAGGTAATAGTAAGAAGGTAAAAAGAGAAATAAAAGAAAACGTAGGGTTTGTTTTTCTTTATAGGTAAACAAGATTGTAGATGGGTAACCTTAAAATTGTAGATTAATTAGAAAATATTTATGAAGAAACTACTAACAGTAATGGCCTTTTCGGTCGGTTTATTCGCAAATGCTCAAACCGGCAACTTATTTAAACCAGTAAAAGAGGTAGCGCTACGTACTCCATCGGTACCTATCGTTGTTTCAGATCCTCACTTCTCTATCTGGTCTCCTTATGATAAATTAATGGAAGGAAGTACAGAACACTGGACTACAGCTAAGAAGCCATTAGTAGGGGCTTTACGCGTAGATGGTAAAGTGTATCGTTTCCTGGGTAAAGATCAAGTAGCTCTAATACCTATTGCTCCCATGACAAATGTGGAACGTTGGGAGGCTGCATACACTAATAGTCAACCAGCAAATGGATGGCAAGAATTCCAGTTTGATGATAGTAGTTGGAAAAAAGGTAAAGCAGCTTTCGGTAGCCGTGATATGCCACGTGTTCGCACAGAATGGAAAGGAGATAATACAGATATTTATATCCGACGTACATTTGAAATAAATGATTTGGATTTAACAGAGAATATTTTTCTTATTTATTCTCATGACGATGTATTCGAATTATATTTAAATGGAGAAAAACTGGTTGCTACAGATCTCGTATGGAAGAATAATGTAAATCTAAAACTTTCAGATGAAGCCAAGAAGAAGCTTCGTAATGGCAAAAATGTGATTGCAGCACATTGTCATAACACAACTGGAGGATCTTATGTGGATTTTGGTTTATATCGTGAAAAGAAAAATGCAGTAACATTTGAAAATGAGGCTGTACAGAAATCGGTAGATGTACTAGCCACTTCCAGTTACTATACATTCACTTGCGGACCTGTCGAATTAGATGTTGTATTTACAGCGCCTCAATTGATAGATGACTTGGATTTGTTGTCAACTCCGATTAACTACATCTCCTATCGCGTGCGTCCTCTTGATAAAAAAGAGCATGATGTACAATTCTATATAGAAACGACTCCGGTATTAGCAGTGAATGAGACTACTCAGCCTACTATTGCACGTACATTATCGAAAAATGGTATTAGTTATGTAGAAGCTGGCACCATCAACCAGCCGATATGTGATCGTAAAGGTGATTTGATTTGTGCTGACTGGGGATATGTATATCTTGGTAGTGTAAATGGAGCAGGAAAATCTATAAGTTTGGGTGACTATAGCGGAATGAAGGAAGCTTTTGTTAAAAATGGAACTTTAGCTTCAAGTAAAACCAAATGGATTACTCGTCGGGAAGAAAATACTCCTGCAATGGCTTATGTACATAATTTTGGAACTGTTACCAAAGATGGTAAAGATGGTTTCTTGATGATCGGTTATGATGACATTTATTCCATTGAATATATGTATGAGAAACGTATGGGATATTGGAAGCATGATGGTAAAGTAACGATTTTTGATGCTTTCGAAAAACTAAGAGATAACTATCAATCCATCATGGAGCGTTGTCGTGCACTTGATGAGCTTATTTATAGCGATGCAGAAAAAGCAGGTGGAAAAAAATATGCAGAAATATGCTCTGCAGCCTATCGCCAAGTGATCTCTGCTCATAAACTCTTTACTGATAAAGAAGGCAATCTGATGTGGTTCTCTAAAGAGAATAACAGTAATGGTTGTATCAATACAGTCGACCTGACCTATCCGTCTGCTCCCCTGTTTTTGGTCTATAATCCTGATTTACAAAAGGCAATGATGACTAGTATCTTTGAATATAGTGCTAGCGGTCGCTGGGATAAACCTTTCGCAGCACATGACCTTGGCACTTATCCAATAGCTAATGGACAAGTTTATGGTGGTGACATGCCGATTGAAGAAAGTGGTAATATGGTGATTCTCACTGCAGCTATTTCGAAAATTGAAGGTAATGCAGATTATGCTAAGAAATATTGGGACATTCTAACGACATGGACTAATTATTTAGTAGAGTATGGACAGGACCCAGAGAATCAACTTTGTACAGATGATTTTGCAGGCCATTGGGCTCATAATGCCAATCTTTCCGTGAAAGCGATCATGGGAGTGGCCGGATACAGCGAAATGGCTCGGATGCTCGGATTAAATGATGTAGCAGACAAATATGCGGCTATAGCCAAGAAAATGGGGTGAAATGGGAAGAAATGGCGAATGAGGGTGATCATTACCGTCTGGCTTTTGACCGTAAAGATACCTGGAGTCAAAAATATAACATGGTTTGGGATAAGTTATGGAACCTGAATTTATTTCCTAACAATGTAATCGGAAAAGAAATAAACTATTATTTGACCAAACAGAATCCTTATGGACTTCCTCTGGATTCGCGTAAAGAATACACGAAATCTGACTGGATAATGTGGACAGCGGCTATGTCCCCGGATAAGGATACGTTCCAACGATTCTCTGATCCAGTCTATAAATATATCAATGAAACAGTATCTCGTGTACCTATCAGTGACTGGCACCATACAGACAGCGGACGATGGGTTGGCTTTAGAGCTCGTTCGGTGATTGGAGGATACTGGATGAAGGTATTAATGGATAAAGTTCAGAATAATCAATAATTTAAATCTAGTGTATTATGAAATGTAAAACTATGAAACATGGGAGCATAGGGTTACAGTGTATGATGTTGGCATTCGTTTTTGCAGTCTGTTTTACTGGCTGCAAAGATAGCAAAGACGAGACATCAGCACCTTATGATCCGAATCAGCCAGTAGAGGTAACTGATTTCACACCCAAGTCGGGAGGTGGAAAGAAAAAAGATGATTATCTATGGCAGTAATTTTGGCACAGATCCTTCTCTTGTTTCCGTTAAGGTAGGTGGAAAGGATGCGATTGTTATCAGTGCTAAAGGTACTAGCATTTATTGTTCTACACCGGAGAGTTGTTTTGAAGGAACTGTAGAAGTGAAAGTTGGTGAGCAAGTTGTGATATTGCCTGAAAATATACCAGTATGAACCACAATTGGTGGTGACAGACTTATGTGGTGATGTAGATGAATTGGGTCAGGGCGATATTGTAGAGACTGGACCGTTTGATAATTGCGGAAAGATTGATTATCCTTTTGGTTTTCTTTCGATCCTCAACATACTAATATCCTATACTTGTCTCAAAATGATAATGAAAGACCTTTAAGGATACTGGATTTGGAAAAGAAAATGATCTACTCTAAAAAAAATTGAATGACATTAAACGTGCAACTACTATTACATGGACTAATGATGGTGATATGGTATTGGCTACTCCTCAGACTGGTAATTCTAAGAATAGAAACAACATTATCTTAAAGCGTGGAAGTAGTGTGGACGGACTAGATTTCAAAAGAGTCTAGTTGGGTAGCTTTGACGCGTGGTAATGCTTGCAATGGCTCTATGGTCCTTCCGCAAACAGGAGAACTTTACTTCAATTATCGTGCAGAGGGTAAAGTGTACAGATATAATTTTGAAGAGAACGGTTATAATAACAATCCGGAAGTTCCTAAAGGAGAAGGGCTGGATGATCTTTTGGCATTTAGCGTACCTAACCAAACCGTTGACTTTAGTATGGTTCCTCATCCAACAGGTAAATATGTGTATATCATAATGCATGAATCGCATTATATACTTCGCTCCAATTATGATGATGAAACAAAAAATTAGTGACGCCGTACATTTGTGTGTGGACAATCCGGTCAGGCGGATTATAAAGATCTTGTTGGTATCAATGCACGTATCAATAGGCCCGGTCAAGGTGTTTTTTGTTCTTAATGAGGAGTACAAGGCTGCCAATAAAGCTGATTGGTATGACTTTTTATTTTGCAGATAGAGAGAATCATTGTATCCGAGTGTTGACTCCGGATGGAGTGGTTTCTACATTTGCCGGACGTGGTTCCGCTTCCTCAACCAGTTATAAATGGGGTAAGCAAAATGGGGAGGTGCGTGAAAGAGCACGTTTTAATCAACCGACAGCTTTAGCCTACGATGAGGCTACAAAGACTTTCTATGTAGGTGATTGGGGAAATCATAAGATTCGGAAGATTGCTAGGGAACAAGCCTCTGACGATTTAAGCATAGAAGCATCCGATGATAATCAGAACCAAGGAAATCAATAAAAAGAAGAACGCATGAGAATAAAAGAATTTATTACGATTTGTTTGTTGTTAGTCTCAGTTTCTCTCTTTGCACAAGAAAAAACGATTGAGGTGACAGGAGTCGTGACAGACATGAATAAAGAACCATTGGTAGGTGTTAATGTGCCAGTGAAGGACAAACCGGGTTTAGGTGCAATAACAGATATCAACGGACGCTACAAGATTAAAACTGAGGAATTTTCTCGTTTGGTATTCTCGTATATTGGTTTCGATACGCAAGAGGTATTGGTGAAACGTCAGAATCTGGTTAATATATCAATGAAAGAATCGGAAGCTAAGGAAATCGATGAGGTTGTAATCACGGGAACTGGTGCACAGAAAAAGTTGACCGTGACTGGTGCCGTGACGAATGTAGATGTCGAGGTTTTGAAATCTAACCCTACAGCCAATCTTTCTAACGCACTGGCGGGAAATGTGTCGGGTGTGCTTGCTATGCAGACTTCCGGACAACCGGGTGTGAACACTTCTGAATTCTGGATTCGAGGTATCTCCACTTTTGGTGCCAATAGTGCTGCATTGGTGCTGGTTGATGGTTTTTGAACGTGATTTGGATGAAATTAACATTGAAGATATTGAGTCTTTTACTGTATTGAAAGATGCTTCTACCACAGCAATTTACGGTTCTCGCGGTGCAAATGGTGTGGTTTTGATTACTACTAAACGTGGTAAGGAAGGTAAGATCAAAATCAATGCTAAGGTGGAAAGTTCTTATAATTCGCGCACCATCACACCCGAATTTGCGGATGGCTATAGTTATGCTATGCTGATGAATGAAGCGCGGATTACGCGTAATCAGGAGAGAATGTATCAGGATGATGAAATGGAAATCTTGCGATTGGGGCTTGATCAGGATTTGTATCCGAATGTGGACTGGATGGATGTGCTGATGAAGGATGGAGCCATGACTTATCGTGCCAATCTGAATATGAGTGGTGGTGGTAGCACGGCACGTTACTTCGTATCTCTCAGTTATATTAATGAGGAAGGTATGTATAAGACGGATGAGGCTATGCGCAAGGATTATAATACCAATCCCAGTAGCCAGCGTTGGAACTATCGTCTGAATACAGATATAGACATTACTAAAAGTACACTTGTTAAAGTGGGAGTATCTGGTTCTTTGAAAAAACGTAATGCACCGGGACAAGGTGCTAACGTATGGACTTCCTTAATGGGACAGAGCCCGATCAGTATTCCCGTCATGTACTCTAACGGTTATATTCCCTCACACGGAACGGACGATAATCGCAATAATCCTTGGGTGCTTGCTACACAGAGTGGTTATAAAGGAAATCTGGAACAATAAAATTCAAACCAATATTTCTTTGGAGCAAAAGTTGGATTTCATCACGAAAGGTCTACGTTTTGAGGGACGTTTCGGGTTTGATACGAGTAACCAGAGCGAAATAAACCGCATCAGAATGCCGGAAACTTGGCGTGCTCAAAGGGACCGTGATGATGACGGGAATCTGGTTTTTAAGCAACAAAATGCTGAGAAACCTATGGAACAGACTAGTTCTTCGAGTGGTGAGCGTCGTGAATTCTTAGAAGCATTTTTACAATATAATCGGGCGTTCAAAGCACATCATGTGGGTGCAATATTGAAATATACTCAGGACGCTTACCGGACTACAGTTGATATTGGTACAGATGTAAAAAATGGTGTTGCCAAACGACACATGGGATTGGCAGGACGTGTCAACTACAACTGGAACTATCGTTATTTCGTAGATTTCAATTTCGGCTACAACGGTTCGGAGAATTTTGCAGACGGACATCGCTTTGGCTTTTTTTCCCGGCCTTTTCTTTGGCTTGGAACATAGCGGAAGAGAAATTGATAAAAAACATCTGAAATGGATGAATATGTTTAAGTTGCGTTATTCATATGGTAAGGTTGGTAGTGATAAACTTAAAATAGGCGATACTGTACATCGTTTCCCCTATTTATATACTATCAAAGATGATGGAAATGGCTGGACTTGGAGTGATTATGGCTCTCCGGACAATGTCTATACAGGAATGCACTATACGCAATTAGCCTCCAACAATGTTACTTGGGAAATTGCAACCAAGCACGATGCCGGTGTGGACCTTTCTCTATTTAATGATAAGTTAACAGCTACTGTAGATTATTTCCATGAACAGCGCGACGGAATCTATATGGAACGTCAATATTTACCTGGTATTGTGGGCGTGAATAGTAATCCGAAAGCTAATGTAGGAAGTGTTCTGTCGAAAGGCTTTGACGGTAACTTTGCTTACAAACAGAAGATAGGAAAGGTTAATCTGACTGTTCGCGGTAATTTCACTTACAGCAAAAACGAAATTTTGGAGAAAGATGAAATGAATGCGGTTTACCCTTATCAAAAGGAGGCAGGTTACCGGGTGAATCAGGCAAAGGGACTAATTGCTTTGGGACTGTTCAAAGATTACGATGATATACGCAATAGTCCTCAGCAGACAGCATGGGGAAAAGTACAACCGGGTGACATCAAATATAAAGATGTCAATGGAGATGGCGTTGTTAATGACGGAGACAAAGTGGCTATTGGTGCGACAACCAAACCAAATTTAATTTATGGATTTGGTGTCTCTGCACAATGGAAAGGGTTCGATTTCAATGCACACTTCCAAGGGGCAGGCAAGTCTTCGTTTTCATTAATGGTCCTACAGTATACGCTTTTAGTGGCAGTCAATGGGGAAATGTTCTGACAAATTTGGTGAAAAACCGCTATGTTGATGCGGAGACGGCAGCTACATTGGGCATTCCTGCTAATGAGAATCCAAATGCTTCGTATCCTCGGCTTAGTTATGGAGGGAACGATAATAACTATAGAGCTTCTACTTTCTGGCTCAGAGATGGCTCTTATTTACGTTTGAAGACATTGGAGGTAGGTTATACATTGCCTAAATCAATCGTGAACAAAATACGGTTTAATAAAATACGCGTATTTTTTTTATCGGTACAAACCTCTTGACGTTTGCTAAATTTAAAGAATGGGATCCGGAAATGGGAAGTACTAATGGAGAGAAGTATCCACTTGCCAAGACATTTACTTTGGGATTGACTGTGAATATCTAATTAAATACATGAAAAATGAGAAAGATATATAAACTGTGTATTGGTATTGCGTTGAGTGCGATTATTGTTGCTTGTGCGGATAAACTCGACTCTGATAAATATTTTAAAGACCGTCGTTCTTTGGAGGATGTATTTACTGATAAAGAAAATACAGAAGAATGGTTGGCGCATGCTTACTCCTTTTTAAATGGTTACAATTTGAAGTATCTATGATGTTGAATACCATCACTAATTTTGCCGATGATATCTATTTTGGAGGTAATAGTCTTGCTGTGTATAAGGAGTTCAAGACTGGTACTTACGATGAAAGCTATCGGCATTCGTGGAGTGAAAGTTATAAAGGTATTCGTCAAGCATCTATCTTTATCCAGCATATTGATATGAACACGAAATTTACCGAAGAGGAGAGGGCCGATCTGAAGGCGCAGGCACGTTTTGTGCGTGCTTACTATTATTGGTTATTGTTGCGTAAATATGGTCCTGTGCCTTTGTTACCTGATGAAGGACTGGATTATACTGCCAGTTATGATGATTTGGCCATCCAACGTAGTTCGTATGATGAATGCGTAGAGTATATCGAATCGGAGATGCTCTTGGCTGCCAAAGATTTGCCTCTGAACCGAGCTCTTAATCAGGGCGCGCGTCCTACACGCGGAGCGGCATTGGCGGCTCGTGCCAGAGCGTTGTTGTATTCGGCAAGCCCTATTAATAACCCACGTCCGGGGGAGGCAGATAAGTTTTCGGATATGGTAGACTATGATGGAAATTGTCTGATGTCTCAAGAATATAATGAATATAAGTGGGCAAAGGCAGCAGCTGCGGCCAGAGATGTAATGGAACTTCCGGGGAAAATAACGGACGTCGTTATGAGCTTTATCATAAGAAGGCTACTGACATTGCCGAACCTGGATATCCTGCTACCATTGCTCCTTATCAGGATGGTGATTTCTCGACAAAAACATGGAATGAAGGTGGTTATAGTGATATAGATCCTTACGAATCTTACCGGTCGGTTTTCAACGGTGCGTTAGCGAT
>VOFG01001711.1_pt1 | contig 71172 bp, 107 predicted proteins | sample 5384171 | NCBI WGS metagenome assembly VOFG01 (sample SAMN12384726, study PRJNA508395) | human gut metagenome | isolation source: healthy gut F | host: Homo sapiens
GGTATCGTTCGTTTTTTCATTCAAGTCGTCAATTAAATGTATGCACGTAAAAGGATGCAGAAGTAAAAAATCCTATTAAAACAAATTGCTCAGAGCCAATATAATTGCCCCTGAGCAAAACCTTATTCTAATTCTTTTTATCAAGTTTTTTATTCTGCTAACGAGAGGGTTACGGTAACTTCTCCTTTGCCACCCAGCAAATCCAGCATCTCATTGCGGCTGGACACGCCATCCACCTTTCCCAAGCGGGTAAAGTTCCATGAATTCGTATCGTAATAAATAACAAACGAGTTGCCCTGATACAGAATCAGGTCGCCGGGAGATGTGGTTGTCTGCCGGTCATTTCCCGACTGTTCGGGTGTGTTCATTTCAGGTGCAGACGGAGCATCGTCCGAAGGATTGCAGGCAAACAGAGTCATGCCAGCAAAAAGCAGAAGCGGGAATAACAAGATTCTCTTCATAAATAAAAATGTAGGTGACAGAAAAGGGAAAAGTGAAAGGTCATCGGCTCCCGACAAAAGCGAGAAGCCGATGACGCTGGATAGATTATTGCAGTTTACTATATTCTTCGTCTGAGACAGGTTCCAGCCATTCGTTCGAAGTGTTTTCTCCTTCCACTTCGAATGCCAGGTGTGCAAACCAGCTGTCGGCTGCTGCCCCGTGCCAGTGCTTCACGCCGGCAGGAATATGAATCACCGTGCCCGGCAGAATCTGTACGGCAGGTTTTCCTTCTTCCTGATACCAGCCACGGCCAGCCACTCCGATAAGCATCTGTCCGCCGCCTTTAGTCGCCCGGTGAATATGCCAGTTGTTGCGGCATCCTGGTTCAAAGGTCACATTGAATACCGGCACCTGTTCCTTCGAAACCGGAGCCAGGTAACTCTGACCGATAAAGTATTGTGCAAATGTGGTATTCGGTTCTCCGATTGGGGAAAATCATTTCGCGCTGGAAAGCCTGCCTTTGCCTCTTCTCCGGTTATATCTTCCGCCCACACTTCCTTGGCCTGACGGAAAGCGGCCCATGCTTTCGGCCATCCGGCATAAAAGGCAATGTGCGTAATGATTTCCGAGATTTCCGTACGGGTGATGCCGTTCTGCTTGGCAGTCTGCAAGTGATAAGTCAGTGAGCTTCGTCGGTAATCCCCTGACTGATAAGTGAAGTGATGGTGACCAGACTCCGGTCGCGCAGACCGAGTTTGTCGGTACGGCTCCACACCTCACCGAAAAGTACATCATCATTAAGTTCCGCGAATTTAGGAGCAAAATCTCCCAGCTGATCGCGTCCAAGCTGTCTGTTTAATCGTTTCCTGTGCCATAATAGTTGTACTGTTTATTACCCATGCGGCAAGCGCAAGGACCATTTGTATTTTCATAATGGTATGAGTTATTGGTTTGTCTTCTTTTTCAATGGCAAAGTTAACCGATTAATATGGGGAGAATGTATACCATTTACAGATGTTTATACCCGAATTGTGGAAAGTGTTTTCAGGTATTGCATAATATTCACTTATAGAAACTGCCATTTACGAAATGATAACCTATCTGTTTTTCAGCTTTTTCTGTTCCTTTTCAAAATTCTCTAAGAAATGAATCTCTACAGGCGAAAGACTATAAGTAGTTCTTTCCTTGAACTTATCGTATTCCGTATCTGCTTTCTGCTTTGCCAACTCAGCAGAAATTTTTCCAGCATGGCTTAACAGCTCTTTTCCAGAAAGCTTTAGAAAATCGTCCAGTTTTTGAATCCAGTCTTTCATGTACATTGGCTTATGTGATTTAGCCTGAAGTTCGGCAAAATCCAAATACAGACTGACGATTCGGTTGAGTGTATCCAGCTCATCAGAAGAAAGATAGTTCTTCGCTATTTCTGCATCCGTACGTTTAGGCAATGCTCCCGTCCAGGAAGTCAATCCCATAAAATCTTTTTCAGCGTTAGCACGCTCGTATATAATTTCGGCAGCGGTATGACCATGTACAGAGAAATGCATCTTGTTTTGTACGGTTTTGAAGAACTGCATGGTAGCTTCAGTGCGCGGGTCATAATCAATGCTTAAGGCGTATATTTCAAGTATTTTGCGATAGAAAACCTTTTCCGAAGAACGGATGTCACGGATACGGCTGAGCAGCTCATCGAAATAGTTTCCTCCGCCAGCTCTTTTCAGCAAATCATCGTTCATGACAAATCCTTTTACTAGATATTCACGCAGAACTTGTGTAGCCCAAATTCTGAACTGTACACCACGATGCGACTTGACACGATAACCTACACTGATTATCATGTCAAGGTTATAATATGCCACCTGATATTTCTTATTGTCAGCGGCAGTTGTTGCAAAAAATGCAACAACTGAATCCGGATTCAATTCTCCATCCTCGAATACATTCTTTATATGTCTTGAAATAGTCGATTTGTTTCTCTGAAACAATTCTGCCATCTGGTCGGCAGTAAGCCACACTGTATCATTACATAGCGTTACTTCTATTCTTGATTTGCCATCCTCTGTCTGATAGAGAATTATATTTCCATTGTTAGGCTGCTCATTCATGGTTGATTTCCTTTTTTACGGATACACCTGTCACATTACTTGTAGAACAACTATCAAATAAGATTGAATATTTTATTTTTCCCAATGTTCAATCTTATTCCACAAAATGTTCAATCGACTGAACAAAAATGTTCAATCAATTTCAAAGATACAAAAATATTATTCTGCAAAAGAAAAAACCTCTTCTAAACAACCATTTACTCGCTTTCTACTATCGTTGGCTAGGTTGCGTCTTCGCATAGTCAAAATCAGAAAACAATTCTTTCTATTTGCCGCTGCACTCGGCTTACACTATCTTTGCACCATGAATTACCTGGAAGTGTTTGGAACCCTCGTAGGGTTAGTCTATTTATGGCTGGAGTACCGTGCCAGCATTTACCTGTGGCTTGCCTGTATTGTGATGCCTGCCGTCTATCTGGTGGTGTATTATCAGGCCGGACTGTATGCCGATTTTGGAATCAACGTGTATTACCTGCTGGCTTCGGTGTATGGCTGGATAGCCTGGAGCAGAGGAAGGAAAAAGAAGAACATACAGCAGGCTGAAGAAGAAACGCCCATTACACGCATGCCGCGCAAGGTATATTTCCCCTTGACAGCCGTGTTTATTCTGTGCTGGGTGGTTATCGCCTGGATATTGATTACATGGACAGACAGCAGTGTGCCCTGGACGGACAGTTTCACTACGGCACTGAGCATCATAGCCATGTGGATGCTGGCCCGCAAATATGTGGAGCAGTGGGGAGCCTGGATGATTGTGGACTGGGTGTGCTGCGGACTGTACATCTACAAGGGGCTGTATTTCACTTCGGCACTGTACGGGCTTTATGCGGTAGTGGCCTTTTTCGGATGGAGAAAGTGGCTGAGCCTGATGACGGAACAGGCATGTGACCAAACTAATAAAGAGTAGAAACAATGAATGACATAAAGAATGAAAATGAACGACTGACTTTGCCGTTTGTTCCTGAAGCGGTGATAGTAGGAAACGGAGACTTCCCTTCACATCCGTTCCCATTGGCTGTGCTCGATCAGGCACCTTGTGTGGTGTGTTGCGACGGGGCGACGAATGCGCTGGCCGACAGCGGACGTGTACCCGACTTGATTGTGGGCGACGGTGATTCACTTTCGGAGGAGAACCGGATTCGTTTTCACGACCGGATTCATCGTATTCCGGACCAAGAGACCAACGACCAGACCAAGGCGGTGATGTTTCTGCTATCGCAAGGGATAAAGCGAATTGTCCTCATAGGGGCTACGGGTAAACGGGAGGACCATACACTGGGAAATATCAGTCTGCTTATGGAGTATCAGCAGATGGGGGCGGAAGTGGTGATGCTGACTGACTATGGTTTTTTTGTACCTGCTAAAGGCGATAAGGTATTTGCCGGATCCCCCAAGCAGCAGGTATCTGTCTTTAATTTTGGGGCAATACAACTTCGAAGCGAAGGATTGAAGTATCCTATCTATGATTTTCACTCTTTGTGGCAAGGCACGCTTAATGAAGTGGAACACAGCAGTTTCCACATTACAGCGAAAGGAAGTTACCTGGTGTATTTCACCTACGAACCAAAGGCGTAAAAAAACGTAAGTGCGTTTGACTCAAAACGTCAAAGAGTTTTACTTCAAACGCAAGTGCGTTTGGACTCAAACGGCCTTGCGTTTTCCCTAAAACGTACTTGAGTTTTCCAGCAGACCTCTTTCTGTCTGATTTTTAAGTTAATAAATCATTAGCAATCTTGCTTTTCTCCAGCAAAAATACTAAATTAGGGCATCGTGAATTTTAAATGTAATGCCTATGAAAAGTATGTAGTTGAACTAATCGGAACTATGGTTCTTGTACTGCTAGGCTGCGGTAGCGCCGTATTTGCAGGAGGAGTGGCCATGGCATTCGGTCTTTCTGTCATCGACCTTTCGTGGGAGCGGCTTTCAGTGCACTGGTGTGGAAATTCCTTCGTACTGAATGAGTAAAGACGCAAGGATAGCATGTCTTTTTCATTTAAAAAACGTATCTTTGCAGCCGATTTTTAAATAAGGAAAAAGATATGCTATCACAAGGTATTTATTCGATTGTTTTACTGATTTTCTCGAACATTTTCATGACGTTTGCCTGGTATGGCCACTTGAAGATGCGTGAAGAGTTCAGCTGGTTTGCTTCACTGCCGCTGATTGGGGTGATTGCGTTCAGTTGGGCCATTGCTTTTTTTGAATACTGTCTGCAGGTTCCGGCCAACCGTCTGGGGTTCAGAGACAGTGGAGGACCGTTTGACATCATGCAGCCTGAAAGTGATTCAGGAGGTGATTACGCTGGCCGTGTTTACCATTTTCTCCATGATTGCGTTCAAGATGGAGCTGAAATGGAACCACCTGGCTGCATTTTTCTGCCTGATACTGGCTGTATATTTCGTATTCAAGAAATGAGATAAGACACTCGTCAGTTCTGCTGTTCGCGTAGGCGCTGGATTTCACGATGCACGTCATACTGGTTGTTTCTGACTTTATCTTTTCGGAAGAATTCTTTTCGCCGGATGGAGTCCTCGGCTGCTTTCTGGCGAATGTATTCATATTCAAGTTTCCCGCATCCTCCGCCTGCGCTGGTTGCGGGTTTTTCTTTTTCTCCACTTTTACAGTATCGGGCTGGGGCTCCGCTTGTTTCTTTTACGGAATCAGGCACGGCGTAAATGGGCAGGAGAGGGGCTTCCGAAAAAGCCGGCTGAAAGGTGAGCAATGTCTGCGTGCTGTCGGCTGCCTGCTGTTTACGGAGCCTGACGGTAGAAGTTTGGCACTTTCATGCTGTCAGCCGCCGTGGGCTGATAGTCAGCATAGGTTTTCCAGGCATTGGCATGCTTGCGGTTGTGTGCCAGCATGCGCCCGCGACGGGTCATGTTGTCATAGATAAAACCCATGAAATCGAGTCCGCCGATACCGATGCCTACACCTGCAGAGCGTCCCACACTTTCATACATCCGTCCGGTAGAAGACTTGATACTGCGTCCGTATTCTTCGTCGGCATATATGCGATTGGGATTGAGTGTCCAGGAGATTTCCCATTGCTTGGGCCGTCCGGCCATCAGTACATCATACACCGGGTCTTCTCCGAAACGGGTCCAGATGGTATAAGGTTCCATGCGGACATAACTTTCCGGTTTCCATACTTTGGTGGTATCAATCAGGCTGCGGGGCACTTTCAGGTCCACCTTGAAGTCCATCCATTTTTTGTTCAGCGGGGCTTCCAGCGGTTGGTTTTCCTGTTTGGGCAGGGAACTGAAGTCGAATTGAATCATTTTCACTGCATCCATGTTGAGTTGCAGTTCCTTTTCCTGCTGCTGGCTCATGGCGGGCAGGATACCGACTGTACATAGCATCAGAGTCAGCCGGGATGATAGATGTAAAGAGTAGTTCATGTCGTGCGCGTGTTTATAGTCCTTTTACTCGTCCTCCCTGCATCCAGCACTTGCGATAGTAAGGCTCTTCCAGCCGGCTGACAATGACGCCGGAACTGGTGCTGGCATGCACGAATTTTCCGTCTTTCAGATAAATGCCTACGTGATTGGCGACGCGTTTACGCCGTCCGTTATGAAAGAACACCAAGTCGCCTTCCTTTAGCTGGCGCTTGGATATTTTTCGGCAGTCTTCCGTACGCTGGGCGTCGGAATTGCGTTGCAGTTTCTTGTGGTACACTTTTTTATAGACAGCAGACGTGAAGCCTGAACAGTCCGTTCCACGGTGAGTGGTCCCTCCGTGGCGGTAGGGTACGCCAATCCAGTCGGCCACTTCCACGTAGAGACGATGATTGTCGTCGGCATCGATGTCCATTTCCAGTCGCACAGCTGCACGCGCCAGTTCGCGGTAGTCCACGCGCGGAGCACGTGTGCCACACGAGGATAACAAAAGTGTGCACACCGCGAACAGCATGCACACTGAAAAACGAGTGAAGCGGTATCTGTACATAGTTGTTTGTTTTGAACAAATGTACATAATATCCTCGTTACATGGATAGGTACTTAGGGTATTTTAGAACCTGTTGAAGATTCTTTTATTTTATTCTTTTACCTCGAAATAGTTTTCCAACTCTACTCCGGCAGCCCCATCGGTATTGTCAAGGTCGCGGAGCAGATGCCCCTGTTCCAGCAATACGATACGGGTACTGAGGTCGACGGTGTGGCTCAAGTTGTGGCTTGACACAAGAATAGTGGCCTTTTGTTCTTCACAATAGTGCTTGAGGAGATGCTTGAGTAACGATTGTGAAGTAGGGTCGAGGAAATTGAACGGTTCATCCAGAATGACGAGTTTCGGATTGTGCAGCAGAGCGGTAACAATACCCGTCTTCTGCTTGTTTCCGGCCGAAAGGTTGCGGATGTATTTCTTTTCTTTCAGGATTTCATCGCCCAGAAAACGTTCATAACGATAAATCCGTTCATGAAGGGTGGCTGCATCGAATCCGTACATGCGTCCGCAGAACTGGAAATATTCTTCGGGGGTAAGGTAATCTATCAGAAAACTCTCGTCCATATAGGCTCCTACGTGCGACTTCCAGTCTTCACTTTGTGACACGTCGGTTCCGTCTAGGCATACATCTCCGCTGTCGGCCTTCAACAGGTCGAGCATCAGGCGGAACAGAGTGGTTTTCCCAGCCCCCGTTATTGCCCATCAATCCCAGGATTTCAGGCCCCTGCAGGTGTAGTCGGGAATATCGACAGCCGTCTTGCTGCCATAGGTCTTGTTCAGGTTATGTATCTTGATTTCCATAAGAATTCATTGATTGGTTACAGATAAAAAATCACCTTGTTTCGCGAAGGTCTTCCATGAGCGAATGCCGTTTCTGAAATACTTTCCGGTAGAGCAGCTTGCACCAAAGGGGATGAAGCACGATGCCCGGCACACCCAGCAGGGTACAAACCAGATAGGCTGTGGAAGGCTCCATCCAAATGAACAATATGCGACAGATGGCTATCGGCGCAAAAAAGGCAAAAAGCTACGCTCAAGGCCTGATAGGGAGAGTTCCACTGGCCTTTTCCCATGAGGGAAGCGTCCAGCGGGGCGGTCTTTCGGTTCATAAGGACCAACAGCATAATCACTGGAAAAGTAACGCCGGCCGTGTAGACCAGCTGGCTGAAGACCAGCAGGACGGAGATACTTCCCAAAATAAGGGCAGGCAGCATGCACATTAGTGGAATGACCAGCAGCAGGCAATACACATAGTATTTGCCCCGGAACAGATAGAGCAGGGAACCACGGTGCATAAGCAATCCGTCGAGGTAATTACCTTCATAGGCCATGATGCGCGACAAGATGCTGATGGCGTATCCCGTGAAGCAATACACCACATACAGATGAAGACTGAAGAATTCTTCCTCACCGGCATGTCTGAACCCCAGCAGACTCAGTGCAAACAATACGATGATCACGGTCATCATCTGGAAGTTCTTTTTGGGAGCCTTGTTGCGGAATATCATCTTCAGTTCCAGTTTCATGTATTCGCCTGTCAGTCCGAAGTGGTTCAGGAAACGGTAGCGTCCGGCATGTTTTACCTGCGGCATTTTTTCCCGGCGGTTCAGTTCACTGTAAATACAGGCCATCTGTACACGGCTGTTCAAAAAAAAGCCAGCAGGGCTATGACGACCAGTATTCCCAGATAGGCCAATATTCGCCCCTGAATGAGAGCCTCACCTAACGCCATGGAGAAATCGCTGACGTATGAATAGAAAAATCCTCCCACTGCCAGCAGGACATAGCATCCCACGGGAAGCAGTACCCAGACCATGTGGCGACGCTGCAATGTACGCACCAGTACACTCCAATAGGCGTTGGCCACCATCAGAAGCCAGATTCCGAGTGCATAACACACCACACCGGTTACGCCATAGAAACGTACCACGGTCATGGCGGCAAAGGGAACGAAGAAAAAGAGCCAAAAGAGATTGAATGGTTTCAGTCCCACCTGTACGAGCAGGACATTGATGAGCCTGTTGCTTTTAATCGGCAGCAGCAGGTAGGGTTTGATTTGCTGCACAGGAGTAGGAAAAAGAAAGCGCAGCAGAAAATCAATGAACAGGAAGCCTGGCAGACAGGCATTGAGCATATCGTAGGGTTCCATTGTGGGGAATCCTTCTTTCAAAAGCAATGGGCAGCGTAACCCCAATCAGAATGAGGTACGCTGCCCAAAATGCAGTAAACAGATAAATCAGAAACTTGGCAAAGCGGTTCCTGTCGTACATCGGGTTCCGCTTTGCGGCAAGTTTCTGATTCCTCCGTATTTCGGTTAATAGCATAATCGGAGTAGTTTCACAGTTTCATTATTTCTGTACCGGAGAACTCATGCTGACTTCCACTTCGTTCTTCTGTCCGAAGAAGGTCTTGGCAAAGGCTTTCAGGTCGTCACCGCTAATAGCATTTACCGTGGCTTCGTAACCGGTATTCATATCCAGATTTTCCCAGTAGTAAGTGTTCAGGATATTCATCCAGTAACCGTTTTCTTTCTGGTTCTGCTTGTAAGTCTTCAGCATGTATTCCTTCACCTTGCTCAGGTCTTCGCTAACCGGACCTTTTTCGATGAATTCCTGAATACCTTCGTTAATCAGTTTCACCATTTCTTCACGACGGTTCGGGTCAGTATCGAAGTATACCTGGAAGGCACCTTTCTCTGTCGGATATTTGCTCAGACTTCCGTTACAGCTTACACCGTATGTACCACCGGCATCTTCACGTACGGTACGCAGGTAAACCATGTTCAGCAACTGACCAAGCATGCTCATCTGCAGGTTGTTCTTCAAATCATATTTGCAATCGCCAGAGTAAACCATCAGTACAGTAGCCTTCGGAGTTTCCAGTTCCTTCACGAAGTTATTTTCGAAGTGTCCTTTGCGGATAGCCATACCTGTATCGCGGAATTTTTCGTTTCGCTTGGTAGCTGGCAGTGCACCCAGATACTGTTCGATAAGCGGAGTAGCTGTTTTGCATCTACGTTACCTGCCAGAATGAAGGTAAAGTCGCTGGCATCCGCAAAACGGTTCTTGTAGAGTTCCATCACTTTGTTGTAGTCAATCTTGTCGAGCATGTCGGCTTTCATAGACAACGCACGCGGATGACGGTTGTAAAGTGCTACGTTAATAGAATCGCTGAATGCAGTCATCGGGTCTGCTTCCTGATCAGCCAGAGCAGCCTTGTTACGTGTGATGAAAGAAGTGAAGGCTTCCTGGTCCATACGCGGTGCAGTGAAGCGCAGGTAAGTCAGCTGCAGCATGGTTTCCAAGTCTTTCGGAGAGCAGGCTTCCTGACAATCCTTCTGAATAGGTGTTAACCATTGCGCTGGCTGATGCCATCTTTCCGGCCAATACTTTATCCAGGTCTACAGAATTGAAGTTGCCCAGTCCACCCAATGAAGCAATCTGGCTAATCAGAGCGAACTGCAATACATCTTTATCGTTGAACAAAGAAGTTCCACCCGGACTGAAGGCCTGCATGCGTACTTCGTCAGCCTTGAAATCTGTCGGCTTCAGGATGACACGCACACCGTTGCTCAGTGTCAGGATAGTAGAACCGAACACACCCTGTTCTGTTTTCACTACCTTTCCAGCCTGCGGTTTTTCCTTCATCAGCGGTTCATCAGATACCTTGTCTACATAAGCCGTCAGGCCTTTTCAGCTTTTTACCTTGTCGATTACGGCTTTCAGTTCAAAAGCTTCAGTCGGGTATTTCATACCGTCTTTCTCCGGACAGAATACGCTCAACACGATGTTTTTCTCTGTAATGCTTCGCTTCATTACTTGATTAACGGCTTCTACCGGAATGTTCGGCACAATCTGGTTCATGATGGCATATTCATTTTCAATGCCCGGAATCGGTTCATTGTCAATAAAATGACGAACGTATTCATTTACATAGCTTGCATTACGCTGCTTGTTACGTTCGTTGTAAGCAGATTCCAGTCCGCGCAGGTAGTCAGCTTTCGCACGGGCATATTCGCTGGCTGTGAAACCAAACTGACGCACGCGTTCAATTTCGCGCATCAATGTTTCTGTGGTCAGGATGATGCCGTCTTCCTTGGCTGCGGCAAAGGCTGCAAATGCTCCTTTTGTCTTAGCTACCAGGTAATCTCCATCCTGTACACCTGCTTCAATGAACGGCGGGTTAGCCTGCTGGGTCAGCTCGTTCAAACGGCTGTTAAGCATGCTTTCGATAGAAGAAACCATGTAGTTCATAACCAAATAACCCATGTTGTTCTTCTGGTCGTTAGGCACTACATCGTGTTTGTGGAACAGATATACGATGGGCACCTGCTGTTCCTTGTCTTTTGCCACGGTAATGATAGGTTCGTCATTGTCGGGTACAGGGAAGTAGGTACGTTCTGCAGCGTTGGCCGGCATTTCAATCGGAGAGAACAAGCTTCTTGATTTTTGCTTCAATGCTGTCCACATTGATATCGCCCACTACCACAATACCCTGCTGGTCTGGACGGTACCATTTCTCATAATAGTCTCTCAATGCCTGGTAGGGGAAGTTGTCTATCACTTCCATTGTTCCGATAGGCAGACGGTAGGCATACTTACTGTCTTTATACATGGCAGGGAATACCTTTTCATACATACGCATCATGGCTCCTGTGCGTGTACGCCACTCTTCGTGAATAACTCCACGCTCCTTGTCGATTTCTTTCGGAGCAAGCGTCAGGTCGTTGGCCCAGTCGTGCAAAATCAACAGACAAGAGTCTACAATTCCGTCACGGATAACCGGTACGTTAGAAATATTGTACACGGTTTCATCTACTGAAGTATAAGCGTTCAGGTTAGCTCCAAACTTCACACCGATGGTTTCGAGGTATTCACGAAGCAGGTTGTCGGGGAAGTGAGTGGTTCCGTTGAAACACATGTGCTCCAGGAAGTGTGCCAGACCACGCTGGTTGTCTTCTTCCAAAATAGAACCCACTTTCTGTGCAATGTAGAAGTCGGCCTGATTGTCGGGCAACTCATTGTGACGGATGTAGTAAGTCAATCCGTTTTCTAACTTACCGATACGCACGTTGGGATCGGTCGGAATGGGCGGCATCTGCTGGGCGAATGCGGTCATGGCACCTCCCACTAAAATTACCGCCGCAAAAGTTCTTTTTAATTTAAAAACTTTCATCGTAATTTTATTTAGGTTGTGAGTAATTCAAATTATAGAAGTCCATTAGCAGACAAATAACGTTCTGCCTCGATGGCTGCCTTACATCCGCTTCCGGCTGCTGTAATAGCCTGACGGTAATGCGGGTCAGCTACATCGCCTGCAGCAAATACGCCCGGAACACCTGTACACGGAGTATTGCCTTCAGTGATGATATAACCGGTTTCATCGGTTTTCACCCATGGCTTGAAGATATCGGAATTCGGTTTGTGACCGATAGCCAGGAAGAATCCGTCAATAGCCACATCGTAGCGTTCTTCGTCGGCTTCACCCATGCGTTTCACTACGTGCATGCCTTCCACACCGTTATCGCCGAACAAGCCTATAGCATTGTGTTCAAACAATACGGTAATGTGCGGATGATTCAGTACACGTTCCTGCATGATTTTAGAAGCACGAAGGAACGGCTTGCGTACCACAAGGTATACCTTGCTGGCCAGTCCTGCCAGGTATACAGCTTCTTCGCAGGCTGTATCGCCACCGCCCACTACAGCTACGGTTTTCTTGCGATAGAAGAATCCGTCGCAAGTAGCACAGGCACTGACACCCATACGCATATTTCTTTTTCGTCTTCCAGTCCCAGATATTTAGCAGTAGCACCGGTAGAGATAATAACCGTATCAGCGGTGATTTCCTTTTCATCGTCTACTACAAAAGTATAAGGGGCCTTGCTCAGATCGGCTTTAGTCACAATGCCGTTGCGAATATCGGCGCCGAAACGTTCAGCCTGTCTTTTCAGGTCGTCCATCAGCACCGGACCAGTTACCCCATCCGGATAGCCGGGAAAGTTTTCTACTTCGGTGGTAATAGTAAGGGCGACCGCCGGGTTGTATTCCTTCATAAAGCACGGGAGAAAGATTGGCACGGCTGGTATAGATAGCGGCCGTGTATCCTGCAGGACGATCCGATGATCAGGCATTTTACATGTTCTTTTGCCATAAAATTGGAATAATGTTTGTCTTAATTTGAGTAATTGCAAAGCAAAAGTATATATTTTTTTAGAATAGTCCTTTTATTTATTCAAAGAATTTGCCGAAATATGCATTCTTTATTCATTCTTATTCGCCCTTTGAAGGGGATTTTTATTGCATAAATGAAAATAGATGCTAACTTTGCCCGTCAATTAGATAAAACTAACATTTAATAAAGATATGTTTAGAAGTCATACTTGCGGTGAGTTACGACTCGCCGATGCAGGCAAGAACGTGACACTGGCCGGATGGGTGCAGCGTGCACGTAAGATGGGAGGAATGACATTTGTGGACCTCCGCGACCGCTACGGTATTACGCAGCTGGTGTTCAATACGGAGGTGAACGCCGAACTTTGTGAGCGTGCCAACCACCTGGGACGTGAATTCGTGATTCAGGTGAAAGGAACTGTAAGCGAACGTTCCAGCAAAAATGCTAATATCCCGACGGGGAGAAATTGAAATCATCGTATCGGAACTGAATATTCTGAATTCAGCCCAGACACCACCTTTCACCATTGAAGATAATACGGACGGGGGAGATGACCTGCGTATGAAATACCGTTATCTGGATTTGCGCCGTACTGCTGTACGCAAGAATTTGGAACTCCGTCACCGCATGACGATGGAAGTACGCCGTTATTTGGATAGCAAAGGCTTCCTGGAAGTGGAAACTCCGATGCTGATTGGTTCTACTCCGGAAGGTGCACGCGACTTCGTGGTTCCTTCACGTATGAATCCGGGACAGTTCTACGCATTGCCTCAGTCTCCGCAGACTTTGAAGCAGCTGCTGATGGTTTCCGGCTTCGACCGTTATTTCCAGATTGTAAAATGTTTCCGTGATGAAGACCTTCGTGCAGACCGTCAGCCTGAGTTCACACAGATTGACTGCGAAATGAGCTTCGTAGAACAGGAAGACATCATCAATACTTTTGAGGGTATGGCCAAACATTTGTTCAAGGAACTTCGCGGAGTGGAACTTACAGAACCGTTCCTGCGTATGCCGTGGGCAGATGCCATGAAGTATTACGGAAGTGACAAACCGGATTTGCGTTTCGGCATGAAGTTCGTCGAACTGATGGATGTGCTGAAAGGCTATGGTTTCTCTGTATTCGACAATGCAGCTTATATCGGTGGTATCTGTGCAGAAGGTGCAGCTCACTACACTCGCAAGCAGCTGGATCAGTTGACAGAGTTCGTAAAACGTCCGCAGATTGGTGCTAAAGGTATGGTATATGCACGTATTGAAGCAGACGGTACCGTGAAGTCAAGCGTAGACAAGTTCTACAGCCAAGATGTGCTGCAAAAGATGAAAGAAGCATTCGGTGCTAAACCGGGTGACTTGATTCTGATTCTGAGTGGTGACGATGCCATGAAGACCCGCAAGCAGCTTTGCGAACTGCGTCTGGAGATGGGTAACCAGCTGGGCTTGCGCGACAAGAACAAGTTTGCTTGCCTGTGGGTAGTAGACTTCCCGATGTTCGAATGGAGCGAAGAAGAAGGTCGCTTGATGGCTATGCACCATCCGTTCACTCACCCGAAAGACGAGGATATTCCTTTGCTGGATACCGATCCCGCAGCTGTACGTGCCGATGCATACGATATGGTTATCAACGGTGTGGAAGTTGGTGGTGGTTCTATCCGTATCCACGACTCTGCATTGCAGGCTAAAATGTTCGAAATCCTGGGATTCACTCCAGAAAAAGCACAGGAACAGTTCGGCTTCCTGATGAATGCCTTCAAGTTTGGTGCACCTCCTCACGGTGGTCTGGCATACGGACTTGACCGTTGGGTATCTCTGTTTGCCGGTCTGGATTCTATTCGCGACTGCATCGCCTTCCCGAAGAACAACTCCGGACGTGACGTGATGCTGGATGCTCCTGGCTTCCTCGATCAGAAACAGTTGGATGAACTGAATCTGAAAATTGATCTCAAGGAAAATAATTAATAACGTTTCAAGGAAAAAGACAAGAAAGTAACCGGATGAAGGAATCGGTACGGATTATACGCTTTGCAATAGTAGGAACGCTCAATGCCCTGATTGCAACTTTCGTGGTATGGCTGTTGATGCACATCGAGGGCGAGAGTTATATTATAGCCAATATATGCGCATACATCGTAGCACAGATACACAACTTTATCTGGTGTAAATACTGGATTTTTCCGCTTGAAACAGATGACAAAAAAAATAGCATCTGGCATCAGATGCTATTTTTTTTATTGGTGCTTTCGCACTGGCTTATAGTGCGCAGTTCCTTTTTCTTCTTATACTCGTGGAGCTTCTTCACTGCAATGAATACCTGGCACAGTTCCTCGGACTCTTTGTCTACGGTGCCGTCAATTTCATTTGCAATCGCCGCCTGACTTTCCGCTAGGCCATCTTCATCAGATTTTCTTCTTCAATGTACTGAAGTTTCTTTTCCAGTATCACTTCACGCGTTTTCTCCGTGTTGTCGGTACGGAATACCAGTATACCTTTTCCTCCCAGCAAGAAGGAATAGAGGTAGGAGATACCTATGCCTGTCTCGCTGAAACTGCGGATGGCATCGGCACCCCGTCCCGGCTCATTATCCAGCCTGATAGCAAACACTTCGGATACGTTGGCTGAAATGCCCGCATCCTTCAGTACCTCGTAGGCACGCAATGGTTCAGAACAAATAATACGGTAGATACCGTACTCTACGGTATCGGATATGGTAGAAGCAATCAACTGGATATGCGCTTCTTTCAGTAGTTCAAGCACCTGAAGCAGTGTGCCCGACTTGTTTTCTACAAAAACAGATAGTTGATGTATGGTCATATTCTTTTTATTTTTAAATCAATGTTTTTCGTAAATCTTTTACGCGCACGGCTTTTCCTTCCTGTACGGGCAGGCTTCCTTTAGGCACCAGTTTCACGCGCGGGGTAATCAGGATTTCGTCTTTCAACTGTCGGGTAATTTCCTTAGTCAGGTTCTGAAGGAATCCATAGTCATCGGTAAAGTCATTTAATTCTACTTCCACCGTCATCTCATCGTTCGCATCAAGGTTGGTCAGCGTAATAAGGTACTCATTGCCCAGTTCCTTGAACTGCAGCAAGATGTTCTCAATCTGAATCGGGAAAATATTGACACCCTTGAGAATCATCATGTCGTCACTGCGGCCTTTCATTCGGTCAAGACGCTTGTGATGGCGTCCGCAAGGACAATCGCCTGGAAGGATACGGGTCAGATCACGCGTACGGTAACGCAGCAACGGCATTGCTTCACGGTTGATGGTGGTGAGCACCAGTTCGCCCACTTCGCCTTCGGGTACTGGTTTCAGTGTGACAGGGTCCACAATTTCTACGATATAATAATCCTCCCAAATGTGGAGTCCGTTCTGTTCCATGCATTCAAAAGCTACCCCCGGACCACACATTTCCGACATACCGAAAGAGTTGTAGGCTTTCACGCCCAGCATCTGTTCAATACGGCAACGCTGTTCGTCAGAATGCGGTTCGGCTCCGATAATCAAAGTCTTCAGATGGGTATCGCGGCGCGGGTCGATGTGCATCTCTTCCATCACTTCATACAAACGGCCGGCATAACTCGGGATGGCATGAAGAGCGGTGGTACCAAAGTCGGTGATAAACTTAATCTGCCGCTTGGTGTTGCCCGCAGCCGCCGGCACCGTCAGCATGCCGAGACGTTCGGCTCCGTATTGGAAGCCCAGTCCGCCCGTAAACATGCCGTACCCCGACGAGTTCTGAAAAATATCTCCCTTACGCAGTCCCACCATATACAGACAGCGGCCACGGCATTGGCCCATTCTTCCAAATCGTGCTGTGTGTGCAGAATCACGGTAGGAGTTCCTGTGGAACCACTGGAAGAATGAAGACGGACTACCTCTTCCAAAGGCACGGCAGAAAGCCCGAACGGATAATGGTCGCGCAAATCCTGTTTGGTAGTGAAAGGGATTTTCTGTAAATCCTCCAGTGACTGTATATCTTCCGGTTTGATGCCGCATTGCTGAAAGCGTTCCTTGTAGAACGGAGAATGCATACAACGGTTGATGGTTGCTTTCAACCGTTTCAACTGAAGTTTCTCAATGTCCGGTCTCGACAAGGTTTCCACTTCAGGATGCAAGTACATTTGGTCGTTTTTCATATTATTTTTCGTTGTTTGATGCACAAATATAGAAATAATAAACTAAAACCAAACAAAAACTTTCATCTTTTTTTAAGACTACTCAAATGATTCAAAATTTGTCAGGATAGCTACCGTACATGTATCCTCCCTATGCGGAAAAACAGGGAATACCATTTCCGATCCTATATGAAAAGAGCCACTGCGAATCCCTCTTTTACGAAGAAATGCAGTGGCTCTTCTTATTTTCTATGTCAAGCCAACGTGACTTTAAAGACTTTATTCAAAGCTTCCGTAACGTGTAGGTAGCAACTTACGGTCGCCCAATGTATTATCGATACGTGCTACGTTAATCCAGAATTTGTTGTCTCTTACACTCTGAATCGGATAAGCCGCCTTAGCTCGACCATAAGGATGAGTCCAAGCATCTCCCACAATCTCGTACTCCGGATGAGGAGCATTCACCAATACGTTGTCTTCTTTGTCGGCCTTTCCAGTCTCAATCTCTGCAATTTCTTCACGGATATGTACCATGACATCCACAAAGTTGTCCAATTCTGCCAGACTTTCACTTTCCGTCGGTTCAATCATCAGCGTACCGTGTACAGGGAAGGAGAGGGTAGGTGCATGGTAACCGTAGTCCATCAGACGCTTAGAAATATCATTTTCCGAGATTCCGCTTTCTTCGTGTATCTTCCGGCATTCCAGAATCATCTCATGACCTACGAAACCGTTCTTTCCGCGGTATACCACTCCATACGTATCTTTCAGGCAAGCGGCCAGGTAGTTGGCATTCAGGATAGCTGTCTGAGTCGCTCTTCTCAGACCTTCTGCCCCCATCATGCAGATGTAGCCGTAAGTAATCGGCAGGATACCGGCACTTCCATAAGGAGCAGCAGATACTTCATTCTGCGGATTGCCCGTGCTGACATGTCCCGGAAGGAAAGGCACCAGATGCTCGGCCACACAAATCGGACCTACACCCGGACCGCCACCACCGTGGGGGCTCGCGAATGTCTTATGCAAGTTCAGGTGACACACGTCTGCTCCGATAGTACCCGGATTGGTCAGTCCCACCTGTCCGTTCATGTTGGCTCCGTCCATATAAACCTGTGCACCGCACGCATGGATAATCTCACATATCTCCTTGATTTCTTCCTCAAAAATACCATGAGTAGACGGATAAGTAATCATCAAAGCTGCCAGTTCATCCTTATGTGCTTCAGCCTTCGCACGCAAATCTTCCAAATCCACGTTTCCATTCTCATCGCAAGCACACGTCAGCGGTTCGTAACCTGCCTGTACAGCCGAAGCCGGATTGGTGCCATGTGCCGAGGCCGGAATCAATACCAATCGGCGGTTACCCTGTCCGATGCTTTCCTGGTAACTTCTAATCACGCGCAAGCCCGTATATTCACCTGCTGCACCGGAATTCGGCTGGAGAGATACGCCTGCAAAGCCTGTAATCGTCTTCAGCTGTTCCGACAGATTGTGAATCAAAGCCTGGTATCCCGCGGCCTGGTCTTCCGGAACCAACGGGTGAAGGTTCATCCAGGCTGCATTGCTAAGAGGTAACATTTCGGATGCCGCATTCAGTTTCATGGTACAAGAGCCCAATGAAATCATGGAATGAGCCAACGAGATATCTTTCCGTTCTAGACGTTTGATGTAACGCATCATTTCCGTTTCGGTGTGATACTTCTGGAAGACTTCGTGAGTGAGGTACGTGCTCAGACGCTGGAACTGTGCGGCAACAGGAGCCTTTTCCGGTATGGCACAGACATCATGCATCGGTTCTTCTGCCGCTACGGCAAACAGATTCAGAATCAGCGTAGCATCTGCCTGCGTAGTAGTTTCATCGACACTGATACCCACATCGCCATTATCAAAATAGCGCAGGTTGATTTCCTTGCTCAAGGCAATGGTGCGCACTTCCTGAATGGTTACGTTGTCCGGCAACTGTATTCTCAGTGTATCAAAGAAATTTTCGTTCTGCAATTTATATCCCGAGCTTCGTCAAGCTGTTCTGCCAGCCAGAAAGCCACGGCATGCACATGATTGGCTATCTCCTTTATGCCGTCAGGTCCGTGATAAACGGCATAGAATCCGGCCATGGTAGCCAGCAGCGCCTGTGCTGTACAGATATTGGAAGTAGCCTTTTCACGCTTGATATGCTGCTCGCGAGTCTGCAATGCCATACGGTAACACAGATGACCGTATTTGTCTTTTGACAGACCGATGATACGTCCCGGCATATTTCGTTTGTATTCATCACGTGTAGCGAAATAAGCCGCAGAAGGTCCTCCATAGAACATCGGTGTGCCCAGACGCTGTGAACTACCGAAAGCGATGTCGGCTCCCCATTCACCGGGAGGAACCAGTAGGGCAAGCGACAGGATATCGGCTGCTACGGCCACCTTACATCCGGCAGCATGTGCCTGTTCGGCAAATTCCCGATAGTCTTCTATGCTTCCGCTATTATTCGGATACTGCACGATGCAACCGAAAATATCCGGCGTAAAAGTCAGGTTCTTGTAACTGCCTACCTTTACTACCATTCCCTGCGGAATGGCCCGGGTACGAATAACTGCCAGCGTCTGAGGGAATATTTCTTCATCTACAAACAGCACGTTGGCCTGTGCTTTCTGTTGTGCACGGCTTCTCAGTCCGTACATCATCGTAGCCGCTTCCGCCGCAGCCATCGCTTCATCCAGCAGAGAGCAGTTAGCCAGCGGAAGGGCAGTCAGATTGCTGATTACCGTCTGAAAGTTCAGCAACGCTTCCAGTCGTCCCTGGGAAATTTCAGCCTGATAGGGCGTATAGGAAGTGTACCAAACCGGATTTTCAAATACGTTACGCTGAACAACTGCCGGAGTCACCGTATCATACCACCCACATCCGATATACGTCTTATATAGCTTGTTCTGGGCTGCCAGTTTGCCGATGTGTTCAGCAAATTCACGTTCCGTCATGGCGCTCCCAGTTTCAAAGGTTCTTTTAACAGGATATTGGCAGGAATGGTTTTCTCTATCAGTTCATCCAGACTGCTTACTCCAATTTTTTTCAGCATCAGCGGAAGTTCCTCTTCCCCGATGCCGATGTGTCTGTTTGCGAATGTCGTTGTTTTCATGATTATTAAGGTAAGATTTATGGTTTTCAAGCAAAGAATAACGCATCAGCGGAAGAAAGGATTGTTCATCTTTTCATAGCCGATGGTAGTGGGGTTTCCATGACCCGGATACACCATTGTCTCGTCAGGGAGTGTCAGCAAACGTGCCACGATGCTTTCCCTCAACTGGTCAAAGTTTCCGCCTTCCAGGTCTGCACGCCCGATGCTGCCCCGGAACAATACATCACCGCTGAACATGCAGTGCTGTGCTTCACAATAGAACACCATGCTTCCGGGAGAATGGCCAGGCACGGCAAGCGCCTTCAGTTCTATATTTCCTATTTTTATCAGGTCGCCGTCATGCACGTAGCTGCCCAGTGCAGGAGGTTCCTCGTTCAGAGGGAAACCGAACATGCGGCAATACTCTGCCGTTCTCGGCAACAGAAATTCATCTTCCTTTCCGGCTTCGGCACTGACTCCAAACTCTCTGAGCATAAACGCGTTGCCGAAGATATGATCCAGGTGCAAATGCGTATTCAGCAAATGCGTCACCGTAAGTCCGTTTTCTGCAATGAACTTCTTCAATGTCTGCTGCTCTTCTTGATAATAGCATCCGGCATCAATTACATTTGGCTGCCTGCAGCGTTTCCTCGTCCCACACCACATAGCAGTTGACCGGAAACATATTGAATTCAAATGTCTTAATTTTCATATCGATTATCCGTTGATTGTGACATAAACCACTTTCTTGGTCTCAAAAAATTCCTCTTCAAAATAATCCTTCAAATCATACATAAGTGTCTGATGCTTTACAGGCATGACTTCCGTTCCAGTTCACCGCCTTTCAGGCAAATCAGTCCGTTGGGGAGGGCATTGTGCTGTTCCTTCTTGATATTCTTGCGGATGATTTTCAGCAAGTCGGTCAGCGGCATGACGGCCCTGCTTACCACGAAGTCAAACAATTGCTTTTCTTCCTCCGCACGGCAATGGCGGGTAGTGACGTTCTTCAAGCCGATGGCATTGGCTATTTCAGTAGCCACCTTCACTTTCTTGCCGATACTGTCCACCAGATGGAAATGTGTTTCCGGAAAGAGAATAGCCAGCGGAATTCCAGGAAACCACCGCCGGTACCCAAGTCCATCACAGCCGTTTCCGGACGGAACTGCATGACCTTGGCAATACCCAGTGAATGCAGCACATGATGCTCATACAGGTTGGTAATGTCTTTTCGCGAAATCACGTTGATTTTGCTGTTCCAGTCAGTATATAGGTCATACAAAGCCGCAAATTGCTGTTGCTGAACCTCGCTCAGGTTCGGAAAATATTTTAAGATAATGTCCATGTACGATTATTTCTTGATTAAATAAGTATTGATTTCTTCATAGGGAACCGTCAATTGGAAACGTCCCATGTAATAAGGTGCAATGTCGTAGGTGTTATAAAGGAATGTCACTCCCTCTTTTTCGAGCAGGAAGTTATCGGGCACATACAAGTCCGTGTCCAACAAGATACCTACCGCCTGAAGTCCCTCTACACAGGTCAGCGTATCTGTCTCCACTTTTTATTGGCTTCTGCCAGCAGTTTGTCCAGAATCAGCCGACAGATATCCTCTTCAGTTCCTTTGGCAAACACTTCGCTCTTGTCCAGCTTTTTCCCATTGGCCGCATCAATGTTAACCCACTGTGCCCATGTGTTGGGATGTGCGCCTCCGGTATATTGGAAAGTAGTGACGGCATAATTCCATATACTGTCTTTACCTTCTTGCAGTTCCGAATTTATCTCATATTCGTAGTTATACCAGTTAGGAATTTCATCGGGCTTCATTCCGTTCTTCAAGTCGGTATGATAACTTCCCTGCACATCCTTCAGGTAATCACCTGCCAGGCTTTCCTTGATAGACGAGACAAAGGCCTGTGGAGAAGCTGCTCCGGCATGTGCACTTGAAAAAGCATCTTCCAGCACCTGATTGATTACCTGCGTCAGCGAATCGTTCTTATCGGCCGACTTTAAATATTTAAAATTGATTTTTATCTGGCATTTAGGTGATTCCGTATTGGCTTCATCCAGATACACAGTCGTATCCATAGGAATGGAATCCACTGAAACTTCGTTTCCTCCGGCTGTCCCGTTTCCGATACACCCCGGTAGCATCATGGTGGAAAACAAGCCACACACGACAGAGGGGAATAAGCCTCTTTGTATTTTTTTCATCATGTTCAGACGTTTTTCTCAAAAAAAAATGATTTCTCTGTCTACAAATATAGCATAACTTCCCGAATTGCGATGTAAAAAGGAATTTTTTTGTAAATCTTTGCCATTCACACCAAAAAATTTTTTCTTTGCAAAATGTAACCTTTTAAGAATTGAATGCCATGATTACAATAGAAAACTGGGGACTCATCTCTTATTCTGAAGCTTGGGAACGACAAACTGCTCTTTTTGATGAACTCATTGATGCCAAAAGCTGAACGGGAAGCCTTATACCAACCGGATTATTTTCTGCCAGCATCCGCATGTCTACACCCTGGGCAAGCACGGAAAGGCGGCCAATATGCTGTTGAACCCCACACAGTTACAGACCATTCATGCCGAACTGTTTCAGGTGGACAGGGGAGGAGACATTACTTATCACGGACCGGGACAATGGGTGTGTTATCCGATTCTGAACCTGGAAGATTTTCACTTGGGTTTGAAGGAATACCTGCACCTGTTAGAGGAAGCGGTGATCCGCGTGTGCCGGACCTACGGCATAGAAGTCGACAGAGTGCACGGGGCTACTGGCGTCTGGCTGGCTACGGGTACGCCCGAAGAACGTAAAATCTGTGCCATGGGGGGTAAGAAGCAGCCATTTCGTTACGATGCACGGTCTTGCCCTGAACGTCAATACAGATTTAAGGTATTTCAGTTACATTCATCCCTGTGGGTTTATAGACAAGGGAGTCACTTCACTACAGGCTGAGTTACGGCAAGAAGTCCCGATGGATGAAGTGAGAGACAGACTGGAGCAACTGATTCTGGAATTATTAAAAGAAACGGCTTGACGTATTCGTCAAGCCGTTTTTTTTTCCTTATTGCCGACTGGCAAAATGCTTTTATCTGTTCGTTGATTTGCTGCATACCTTTTATGGAAGGATGCCCTCCCTGCTTGTCGATTCCTTTCAGTTCGATGCAAGGCACGTGATAGTGTGCGCAGATGGTCTTTACAGACTCATTGATTTCCGGTTTCAGGTCGCAGTTCAACAGAAAATAAATCTCCACGTTGGGATAACGGTACTGCATGTGTTCCAGCATATAAGCCATGGCCGGACGGAAGCTGTACAAATCTTTTTTTGTCCAGTTTTCATACTGGTATTCACCGATGGGAGCCCCGACCAGCTGTCGTTCGTTGCTCCAAAAATGAAAATGAGGTCCGGACACCCCAGGTTGTTCATTCGTGTCACAAACGAGCGGTCGGAATAATCCTCTTTCCGGTAACCGGTGTGGCAGATGGTTGCACCCGAGAAAGAATTGTTTACGCACAGACGGTATCCGCTTTCCTTAATAAACTTATACCACCAGGTCTGGTCTACAGAACGGACATCGTTGTTTTTCCGCGGCTGCTGAAAGTACCACACGGCATTGGTATCAGGCTGAAGGTAATTCTCGAAAGTAGAGTACGAATCTCCTAAAATAGAAACAGCCTTCCGGGTCTGCGAAAATCCCATGGTGCAGACCAAAAGGAAGGAAAATAGCATTGCATACGTTTTTTTCATGATGTGTCATTTAAAGTTTCTACAAATGTACGTGATAAAAAACAAAACAAACAGAAAAAAGTGATACAAAAATGGGGCATTTTGTCAGTATACAAGTAATTGGGGTATGATTATCCGTAATATGTATATCGTGTTTTCCGAAAAATCAGGATATTTTTGTAAAATAAAAATTGTATAACCCTTTCAAAACATAGCACATGGAACTAAATGATTTTTTGGCTCACGTAGCCATGCGGAAACCGCTTGATACACCCGAGATCATGGAATTGCTGAACCGCATGAGTGACGAAGCCCGCCGCATCACATTCGAACTGAACGGATCGTATCACACCATGGAAGAAATCCGGGCACTGATGTCCCGGCTTTTCGGTCGGCCGGTAGACGACACTTTCCGGGTATTTCCTCCTTTTTATACGGATTTCGGGAAAAATATCCATATAGGAAAAGATGTGTTTGTCAATGCCTGCTGCCATTTCCAGGACCAGGGTGGAGTGACACTGGGCGACGGTTGCCTGATTGGACACAACGTGGTTTTCGCCACACTTAATCACGACATGAATCCGGAAAAGCGTGCGGCTATGACACCAGCTCCCATCGTGCTGGGAAAACGCGTATGGGTAGGCTCTAACAGCACCATTCTGCAGGGAGTCACCATTGGCGACAATGCCATCATCGCAGCCGGAGCCGTCGTAACGAAAGACGTGCCTGCCAATACCGTAGTAGGAGGTGTACCGGCCAAATTCATACGGAACATAGAATAATCAGGTTTCTTGATAGAATGATGTAAAAAAGCAAAGAAGATAATTTGCAAGCCTTTTTTCACCTTTTATGTTTCCCGATGCAGAACCGTATATTTTCCTAGCGTAAGCCTTAGGGTTCTGCGTACAGAAACGTAAGGTTTACGGTGCTGAAACATAAAAAATCGCCTGTCTCTTTACCAATGAGACAGGCGATTTTTATCATATAGACTTTCATGTTCAGGCAGCCAGCCAGATGTATCCCAGCGGAATCAGAATACCCGCTAAAAGCAACCATTTTCCGCGTCCTGCCAGTCCATTTTTTCCCTTGACCATGAACAATCCGGAAACGGCAAAGAATACCAGCGAGACGGCGAAAAAGTCGCCCATGAGGTTCCATCCCTGAATGCGGTTATAATGCAACCGGTTGAACCAGTACACCACCGGACGTTTTTCGTGTACTTCATAATCTACACAACCGCTGGCTGCGTCATACACACCCACGCCGCCTTCCAGCATCAGGCGATGATGGCTTTCATCAATAGACAGCACCCGCTTTACAGGAGGCAAATCTTCCTGTCGGTTCCATGCCGCAAGGAGTTCTTCGGCCTGCATGCCTTTCTCCAGTTGAACGGCCGCTTCCGTGGTACGGAAAGCCGGATCCTTGCCATTCATGTGGTTCAGCAGGATGCCCGACACGGCATAAATCAGGCAGACTCCTACCATCAGGTAGCCCAAGTCACGGTGCAGCACACGAAACCAGTAGGAGAGACTCTTATTCCGCCACTTCATATTCCGTGCCGTCTATGTAGTAAATGGAATAATAGTCCTTGTTATTGGCCTTCATCCATTCACGCATGCTCTGAATGTTGTTCATCTCCGCATCGCAGGTTTCACCGTTTCCTTCTGCTTTTTCCTGCTTTTCCTTCAATTCTTCTTCCGCCTGGTCAATGTATTCCTTGGTCAGACGGTTCTCGCGAAGAATCCCTTTGATGATGACCTCTGAACCAATCAACTCACGGTTGAATCCGCCGATATTGCCTTTTGCCTCCACACGTACGGAAGTCTTCTGGTCTTTTCCCATCACAAAGCAACGGCGTCCGGAATGCTTGCAGGTATGCGTGATGAATCCTTTCAGCACCACCTCCTTGTCTACATTCTTTTCTGCATCCTTCAGAATGTCTTCCACATATTTTGCCTCATTGACCGACAGAGCGGCAGTAGGCTGTTCCTGAGAGGTCTCTGATTTTTTTGCCATTGTTCACACACGAAGTAGCCGTCAGCAGACAGGCCGCAGCTACGATAAAAAACAGTTTTTTCATTTTCAATTGAGTTTATAGTTATTCATATTTATTCTAAGGAAGAAATAACAGTGCGACTATCCCGGATAAGCCGGCAGCGCACACGCATAGCGCCATCAGTATCCGTCTGTACAAAGATACCTTGTTTCTGCACAAAAAGAAAGTCAGGAGGGCTAAAAAGAAGCTCACCGCCAATCCCTTTGAAGAAAGATTGCCCGCATAGAGATTTACAAAGGAACTCGTTTCGCACGAAGGTGACAAACGGAACGGGAACAGCCATTCCGAAAGCTCATCCCACAAAACGCGCTTCCGGTCCTGATGATAGAAAGAGAGCGACTGAAGCGTCACGGCATCAATCCGTAGCAGTCCATTCCTTCCGCATCCGATACGCGTACGGTCCAGTAAAGCAGGTTTCCCAGAATGCTGATTTCGTCTTTCGTGATGTCTACCGGACGGATATCGAACGGCAGGAAGCGATAACCACCTTCGTCCGTGCTTTCCAGTAAGCCCATTTCACCCTTCTCACCAAACAGATAGCCATAGAAACGCTTGTCGCTCGTCTCACTCATGACAAACCATCTGATGCCCAGTTGCGAACCGATACCTGTATCTTTCACGAAAGGCCGTCCGTTCACCATCTTCAGGTGGAAGAGAGCTCCTTTGCTGTCCAGACAGAAATAGCCCTCCTCATAAGGCTTTCTCACTGTAGGGTTTCCCCAATATGCTTTTACCGGAAAGTTGAACCCTTTCTTGATAAGGCTCTTTGGTGAAGATTTCACTCTTCTGCCGATTTACCGAATTGGACTGCGCATCGACAAAAAGTCAGTTCACGGTCCATCCGGAAGTAGTCGCTGGGAAGCGTAAGATTTCCCCGTTTGGGCATGGCTTCAACAACACTCCCATAGCGGGTTGCGGAGAGAATACATCGACCGGACGAAAACGGAACATCACTTGTTTGCTCCGCAGGATTTTCACGTCGATGGCCTGTCCTTCCAGCGAATCGGGCAACTGGCCTTCCATGGCCAGCTGGCGATAATTCAGCAACGGAAGCAGTGAATCGTATTGTGCGCGAGGGTACTCGTTGCCATGAATATCATAAAATGAATTCTTATGCTCGCGAAAGTCAATCACGCAAAGTTCCTTCAACCGGGCACTATAATACATCAGCGGATAGCTGTGCGAATCGTCGGTCATTTTCTGTACCAGTGCCGGCACCGTCCAGGAAGCCAGCAGGGTGACAGACACCAGAATGATTGAAAAAAATGAGAGATTTGTATTTCATTGTTCATTGTTTTTTTATTGTACACCATTCTTGAACCGAATGCAGGATGAGAAAGGAAAGATAAAAGAAGTTCTGCCAGTATCCAGCAGATTCCTGCCCCGAACTGTGAATAGGCTCCGGGATAGGAGGAAACAAACAGCATGGACAGCAGTCCCACCGATACCACAATGCATAGCATCCGCTGTTTCCACTGGGGCTCGATACAAATCCACGCAGTGAAACCATAGCCTGCCACTGCTGCCACCATCCAGGGAAGCAACTGCTGGAGCATCATTCCTACAATTTCGGAAGGCAGGAACAGGCAAACCACAGCTGAAAGGACCCAGCGAAAGCAGCAGACAAAAGCAACAAGACAATACTGAAACCATACCACAGCATGGAGGCCATAATCTGTGTTTCTCCTGCCGGAAGATGGAGTGTCAGCTTCAGCCGTTTCTGCGTCATCTCGGGCACATACTGCACGACTCCCAGTGCAATTCCGGCCAGTGGCAGCAGATACATCAGCCACGGGGCAAACCGATGTGCCCTGAAAAAGACAGCCATACCACACATTGACCGCTTCATTCAAACGGATTTCATGGGTAAGGTCGATGTAGGTATAACCCACAGCTGCTGCCATCAGCAACAACATCACCCCAATCAGGCGGCGGGTTTTCATCCATTCTTTATAAGATAAGGCTCTGAATAAATTCATGACATTAATATTTACCTGTTAAACCAATAAATGCATCTTCCAGCGAAAGATTCTCTTCTGTAATTTCCGTGACACCCATCGCCTTCAACCGTTGTTCGACTTCGGCCTTTGGCAGAAAAGAATATACTTCCCATTTATCACCCAATGCGGAGGGATGCCAGAAGTCTTCATCGGCTTCCAGCTTAAATCCATCTCCCGGACGGTGAAACGGTATCGCTTGAAATGGTGCATGATTTCCTTTACCGGCTTATGCAACAGCAAGCGACCATAATCCATGATCATACAATCATCTATCAGCAGTTCCATGTCCTGAATGATGTGCGAAGTGAGAAAGACTGTCTTGTTCTCTGCCGACGCATATTCCCGAAGATATTCTACAAACAGACGGCGATAGCCCGGGTCTAGTCCCATGGAAAAATCATCCAGAATCAGCAGTTCCGGGTCTTGGGCAAAAAGAAGTCCCAGCGCTACCTGCGAACGCTGTCCGCACGACATGGTAGAGAGTTTCTGTGAAGGAAGTACCTGCAACTTTTTTCAGCAATTCATAATAGGCCTCTTTCTTCCATTTCGGGAAGAAGGCCGAATAAAATTTCTCTATCTGCGAAACCGTAAAATAGGCATGTTGCACATGCCCTTCCAATAACAGTCCCACCTTCGATTTGGTAAGCGGAGAGAGGTGTTCCATCTCCTCACCAAACAGCCTGCACACGCCCGAACGAGGCTTCAGGTAACCGTTGAGGATATTAATGATGGTGGTTTTCCCAGTGCCGTTCTTTCCCAACAGGCCCAATACCTTTCCCTGCTCCACGTCGAAACTGAGATTTTCGTAAATCAAGCGGTTTCCGTAATAATGCGTAATATTTTCACACTCTATTATTTTACTCATTGTAAAACGATTAAATGATTAGTTCTTAAAATTTTACCCTACCTTGATGACGGGTTGCACGAAATCCTTTCCTGCCATTGTAGTTGTAAAAGCCCTGGCATACGTCACCTCGCCCCGGACATAACCGGACAAGGCAGGAGTAATTTCTCTTTCATACCCCACGGCCGCATATGGCACCAGCCGGACAGCCTGTCTGATAATCGTATTCTTGCACCAGTAAGTCTGCTCTTTCTGCCGGACGTTGCCTGGTCCTCCGATACACTGACATATTGTCCGTCTTCCTTCATACAGCCCCATCCGCCCTGCAAGCCCAGTCCGGCGGAAGCAGTCCATACCTGCCGGCCTTTATACCAGTTTCTGGCACCCTGAAGCCATAGCCCCATGACGTGCAGACTCTGCTTCCGGAAGAACGGATATTGCGATGCCGTCACAGAGCGGGAACGATAGTCCAGCCGCACTTCGGCCGACCAGTCTGAACGGCTCTCTTTTCCTCCTGAAAGAAATTGATACGCCAACCAGGCACGCAGCTGGTCCCTGCTCATCACTTCATTGCTACCGTAATAGACAATCTGCGATACGCCCAGTCCGTCCGTACTCTCCTTATATGAGTTTTCCCTGTTTTCCAGTGATTTCAGCGCAATGCCCAGTTCCATCGCCTGAAAAAGTCGGGATTGCTGCCAGGTGCTTTGCACGGTAACCCACCTCACTCCCTGTATGAGTAGAGTAGGTGATGGAAGTCGAAGAACCGCTTCCAAAGCGTCCGGAAGTCTTTCGGATGAATACCTCCTGAAACCAGTGCAGGTCTCCGCGATGATACTGTCCCTGAAAGGCTGCTTCATGCGTTTGGGTAAACAAGGGTGTCGTGTTCGAGGTATATCCACTTTCACCAAACACCTCACTGCGCCCGTAGAAATCTCCAAAACTGATGAGAGAAGTGTATTGACGGTCGGTCGTTCCATAGATTCCGAAGCCTACCGTTTCCACGTTGCGCAAATACCCATAAGAAAGTCCGACCTGCCATCCGGAAAAGAGTTCGTACGAGAAGCCCGTCGACAAATGCAGGTTCATCAGGGAATTCTGATGCCGCAAGTCCTTGAACTTGGCGTAGTTTTCCGTACGGTATTCCAGTTGCCCTCCCCATGAAAGGCGAGGAGTGAGGAGATAGCCTGCTTCTCCTTTGAGCATGTACCATTCATGCCGTTTCGTACCGGCTCCCGAGTCGTCCATCTCCACAATGTCAAAAGGTGTCTCTTCCGGATGCAGAAAAGCCGAACCCGACATGTGCTTGCCTTTTTCCGTGCCGTATGCCATGGCACCTCCTAATACCAGCCGCGAGTTCAGCCGCCAGTAGGATTCGGTTGAGACCAATCCGCCCAGCCGGCTGTCCGACTGATAATAATTCACCAGTTTCCCGCTTCCGTAACTGCCTTCCGCCTGAAGATAGGAGATGCGTCCGCACTCCATCCCCGACAGAAAAGAAGGATTGCTTCCGGCAGAAGCCGCATACCTCCACAAGGTTTCCTGAAAGTCCGTACGAAGAGGAGAGGAGGTCCCTGAGGGAACACTTCCCCAGGACCTGCCTCCCGCCACAAGTACAAGAAAAAAGCAAGCGATACGAAAATGCTTCATGTTTAGTTTCTCAAAGAAGATTTGCTCCGCTGATGGAAGTCAGCTGTCGAATTGTTTGTATCCTGAAAAATAATTCTGGCTCCGTTTTTCAAGGATGCCTCGGCATCTATTCCGCTGGCATCGGTTGAATTTCCTACACCGAGCGAATAGTTATAGACCAGCTTTCCTTCATTCTCCGCAAGTGCTTCCGTAGCCTCTTTATCCACGTTGCGATACAAGGTATATCCCATTCCGCGGGTAAGTTCCACATAGCCTGCATCTACCGAGGGAAGAAGGCGCTTCTGGTTGCCGTCGGCTCCCTGCACGAATACTTCGATACCGTCTGCCACCCACTCTGCCGGCACTTTCTTACGCGGCTGACTGGCACTTCCTCCATAAAGGTTGGTGGTGGATGCATCGTCTACAAAAGCCTGTAGGGTAGTACCTTCCGGACGAAACACAAAAGAATGCCGGTCCGAACTGGCTGACAGGCCATGCATTACCCAAACCATATTTGTAAGCCTTCAAGTAATGGTCGGTAGAAATAAGTTCCGAAGGCGAAGGATAATATAAGGCATTATTGAAGTCCTCAATGTCATACAGACAGTAATAGGCACTGTTGACCAGATTTACGGACTGAGAATAGGTCTGTGTGTGGTCAATGGCCCCATTCAGTGCAATCACCAGTTCTTTTCCGGCTTCCAGCTGTACCTGCTTGTCGAAATACCAGACAGCCGTTCCGGCCGGTATCCATCCTTCTGCCGCATAAAAGAGTTCACCGTTCACATAGTCCTTATTCGACGCATGAGGGTTGTAAGGATTGACCATACCCAATGCAAAGTCGCTGATATCGAGTGTTTCCGAAGAATTGTTATACAGCACGACATACTGATCCATGGCAAACGTACCCGAACCATCGTCTTTCGGACAGCCTCCCTACATACAGTTCCTTAATCAGCACGGAACCTCCTGAAGACATTTCCAGTTTGATGGTAGCTCTACCGTTTCCTGAGTCACATTGACCGATGTATTCAGTCCATTGAAAAGATACACTTTGGCATCGGCCACCCGTTTGTCGGAAGCCGAACTTCATAGATACCTTTGCGGCACTTCAAAACAGCCACCCCTTCCGCATTGGTCGACTGACTGAAAGTAGTACTGCCCGACGTATTCTTCAAAGTTACACTGACTCCCTCCACTGGTTCAAATCCGTTTCCCTCGGGATACACCAGCCGAATGCTTACACTGCTCACCTGATAACCACCGTTTTCTTTCTCTTTGCACGCGCTGAAAGCCAGTATCTGGATTAAGACACAGCACGCAAATAACATCTTTTTCATCATACTCATACGTGTTTATAGTTTTAATTTAAATGATATGCCATAGTTAAAGGGAGTGACCAGCGAAGAAGCAAACAGACTTCCCTCATTACCCGTCTGCCAGTTCTTTATCTTCTGCATGCTGTAGAAGAAATTATTGGCAAAAATGACACCGTCAGGTACTTCCCGATTTCTTTCGATACGTTCAGGTTGGCTGAGAAATAGGGGAATATCCTGCTTCCTGAACATATAGCCGGTGGTGCTTTTTACCACCAGTTTACTGGAGTTCGTTATACAACTCCTTGTCATGTTCGGCAGCCCACAGGAACTTTTCCTAAACGGTATACGGGTTTCCATATCTTCTCTCGATACATAATACAGCGGATACGTAGCCACGTAACTGGCTCCGTTATAAATATCCGTCTGGGTGGACGAGGAAGATAATCGCTCTGCGAGTCGAGCACATAGCTCCGGGTTCCACCGCTGTATTCACTCAGGTTCTGCCGCGTATTCAGAAGAGTGCCCTCAAAACGCAGAGAGAAAATCATTCTGATTTTCGGCACGTGCGTCACCAGGGTCAGGTTGGTGTTCAGTCGCTGCGTCATGAATCCGTTATAGTTGCCATTGCCTCCTACATAATAACCGATGTATTTATAAGGCTGTCCGTCCGTATCGGTCAGGCTGCTGGTAGACGGTACCATCACTTCATCAATTCCTTTGTAGCGATAATACTTCCCGTCTATGCGGATGGAGGTATTGATTGCCTTTATCGGTCAAAATCAAGCACCCATTCCAGTCCCATCCGTGAAGAGGAAGAACCATTCACATTCATGACGGACGACTGGAAATCATGAATCTCCTTATAGGCAAGCGTCTGAGAGGGGAAGTATCCCGTTCTTGTCGGACACGGTCACGACTCCTGTTGTACGATCAATGCTATACACCCTGTCGGTCGAAGGTATCAGGCAATCATTGAGCGCGCTTTGGTCGGTCAACTTATAATCAAACGGAGTATAGATACGCGTACTGGTATAAGGCTGTGACAGGGTGTTGTAGAAGAACGACAACGAAATCCGTACCCCCTTCAGACGAATGTCCATTCCGGCTTCCCGCATAAGGCTGTACTGCCATTGCAACTCCGGATTATAGACAGGAAGCACAGGATGGGTGTGATAAGCATAATAGGTTGTTCCGTCGGCCATTGCTCCAGGTGCAAATGCCAGACGGTCTACATACGTTTCCCGGGGATACAGCATCTCGAACGAAGGAAGTTTCACTGCCTTTCCCCATCCGGCACGAAGGGTCGCTCCCCGAAAGAAACCATGCTCTTTTTCGCCAAATGAATACTTGGCACTGACACGGGGAGACAGACTGGATACGGTGCCATACACCGTGCCAGGATGAAAGTCATGTCACTTCGGAGTCCTCCTTTAAGCAGCAACTGCGAATGACGGAAAGGCAGGGTTATCTCTTCTTCTGCATACGCAGCCAGATTGTGCATGAAAGGCAACTCATCGTAACGGTATTCCCTCCAGGTAGGAGCTACCGACATGTCTTCATAATACGTTCCCTTACCCAGATTGCCTTCTCCTTTCATATCTGCTCCTGCCAGCAGGTTGCTGGTTATGCTCCCGATTTTATGGCTCCAGCGCGCTTTCAGGTAGGCAGTGTAATTTATGGGACGGCTGTCGTTGAATGACGTCACATACCAGTAGCCGGTGGGCAACAAAATAATAGGTGAGGAGGATCCTCTTCATATTTGGAAGCCACAAAATATCCTTCTTCGGTAGTATGCAGTGCAGGCTGGACGGACGAAGCCGACTGGTTTTTCTTTTCTTCCACCCGGTTGTCGGCGTACGAGAAGGTCACTCCTCCACGCAAATTGGATAACCAGGGCGAATTCAGCATATAGTTAAACGAGAGACTGCTCCATAACGCATTGTCCCGACTCTTGGTATAAGTTTCCTTGAAGGCATCCGGATCGGCCTTGGTATTATTACCTCCCACATTACCGTTCAGACTGAAATCGACAGACAAGGTTTTTCCGGTCTTTGTATGCAGGCTGTTAGAGTATCTCACGCCAAACGCATTGCGTACATACGAGGTGTAGGGCGATGCAATGTCTGACACAGAACGAACCCGTTCATAGGACAGGTTCAGTACGCCAGCTTTTGCCCCCAGTTCCACTCCTTTACTTACGGCATACGACTGGGTGGTAGGACGCACAGCCACATCGACAATCAGCGGACTTTTTCCTTTGCGTGTCACAATTTTTACCACTCCGTTAGTCAGGTCACCATATTCCACAGAAGGTACACCGGTGATAACTTCAATCCGTTCTACATTGCTGTTGCCAATGTTACGGGTATCCGTTCCGGAAGTAGAAGCGGCCGTAGCATTACCCGACAGGCGCACCCCGTCCATCTCAACTACGGTTCCAAAATCAGGATTCCCCCATTTCAGTGCTTTCTCCTCTCAACGTGATTACCTGAGCGGAAGAAGTCAGTCCCTTGAACTTGCTGGTCTGTTCTCCGGGCAAAAGACTTAACGCATCAGACACGCTGACACTCTGCAAATGGTCCAGTGCCGTACGGCCCAGCGTGTATGCTGTAGTAGCATCTGCGGTTTTTCTTTCTGCCGTGACAGTCACTTCGTTCAGGGCCAAAGTCTGTTCGGAAAGATATACCACGATGTTTTCCTTATCTTTCTGACGTCCAGCTGTAATTTATATTCAGAATAGCCCAGACAACGCACCAGCACCTCATGCTTTCCTTCTGCCAAATGCTGAATGACGAACTTTCCTTGCGAATCGGTCATGGTACCGATACCACTTCCTTCAATCCACAAAGTCGCAAACTCCACCGGTACTTTCGACTTGGCATCGAGCACGGTTCCTGCTACCTTATACGACTGCCCCCAGGCAGTCAGACTGGCACTTGCGAAAAAGGCTAAAACGATTGTTTTCATATCCTGATGATTTCAGGCGCAAAGGTATCTTATTGGCAAGCCTGTGTCAATCGCCAAAAATTAGGTAATGTGAGGTCTCTTTCTCATCATATAGGTACTCGGAATCTGATGCATAAAGTAGGAGGTACGGGCATCAGAACGAATTGTGTAAGATAGAACGGCGGAAAAAATGTTGTTGCGGCTTGTTTATCAGCGAGTTATACGAAAACGGGCTTTCATGCGAACGCAAAACGAAATGTGACATTACTTTACATACGCTTTACGGTTAAACGGCCTAAACGCAGGCTTTAAATACGTTTTTTGTTACATCACCCTATAAATATCACCTAAACGGGGCTGGAATAGGCTGTAAAGGCTTATTTCGGCCTTTTCTTATATCTGTTTAAGCGTTTAGAAATCTGTTTAAGTATCCATTTAGACAGGTAAAACAAGCGGTTTCAGAATTTCTCTCTTAAATGTTAAAAAGGGGGTTGGGGATACCTTTGGGGATACCAGTTGGGGATACCCTTTATTATTTATTTTGCGTGTAAAATAAAAAGTTGGGGATACCTTTTTAACTGGTTTTAAGCCGTGTATTTGGTAGGAGATTGCTTCTTGTGTGTGTTATTAGTGCGTTTTAATCTATATTTTGATATAGATAGTATTATATATTTCCGAATTAATTATGCTGTAAAATTAATGCAAGTCGCTGATTTATAGTGTTTGTTTGGATGATAATACGTATTTTTACGGTGAAAACGTGTGTGTGCGTGTAGAAATGATGCAGAATAGCATAATCAGGATAGTGCGGAAGGGCTCCCGGGTAAGGCTGCTTCAGAGTCCGGTTCGAGTCCGGGTTCTGCCCCAATACTTTTTGGAATTTGCGTTTTTATAGGTATTTGGTTTAAGGTGAACGCTCCCGGTGAAAGTCCGGGAGCTTATTTTTAAGGATATGGGAAAGAATCTGATTCGTACAATATTGGATAATCATCGTGATGCGGCTTTGTATAAGGCAGCAGCCAATCAGTTTCTGGATATGATTTGATATGAAAAGAGTCCTTATTATCATACTGGAGTAGAACTTATAGATAAGTTAGGCAACGAAATAGATTCTCTCAAAAAAGAAAATCTGTATTTAAAACAAGAAAACGTGCGCTTAACCAAACTTGTAAATCAATTAAACTCCATGATAAATAAGAAGTGTCAATAAAACTCAGATATATGAAAAAGGAAACTTATCTTGACAAATTAGTAAATGATCTTGGTGTAGAAGCTACAGCAGAACGTATTTCGATTTATATCGAGGATATTATGCGAGCCTCGCGAAGGACATCGGAAACGGATGATGCCATTAACTTCCCTGATGTACCTGAAAAACAGTATCTTAAAAATAAAGAGGAGTAGCTTAACTACTCCTCTTTTGCTTATATTATTTCTACAATTTTGTTTGATAGGTCTTTGGATATTCCACAGCATCCAAATCGTTTAAAGTAAAGTCCTAATTCATTCACTGGTATTTCTTTCCTCACTTTTACAGCATTAACCTTTCCATCTGTATCTATGATGCGCTGCATTGTATCACCATATTCGGAGGGACAATCAAAAAGATACAGCTGACAGTGTCTAATGGCGCATCGCCTATCATTTCCCCAAACTCAAAGCCTACCCCTGCGATTACGCCTTTAGGTAAGTTTAAAGATTTTATTTTATCAGAAAACATGTCTTGTCTGTCAATGGACACAAATCCTTGATAATCTCCATATTTGGTTGAAATAAGTTCTTTTAATGTTTCCATAATACTTGTTTTTTTTGTTGCTTTTTAAATATCGTTTAATCGTTATTCCAATCGTATCACTCCGATAACCAGAGCGACATGATAAATTCTATTTAGAGGTAATTCGAATGGCTCGTAGCGTTCATTGTCCGATACGATGAGGACGTGTTCTTTGTCGGATCCGGGCTTCACCCGTTTGATAAGCGGTCCCTGATCCGTATCCAATACATATACTTTATTCCATTGGAAGAAAAGCTCATCCATCGGCAAACGCTTGCAGGCTACAATATCTCCGCTGTTATATTTAGGATACATGCTGCTTCCTTTCACGCTGATCAGGAACTCGGCTCCCCTTGAATGTGGGGACAACAAAGCGTTCGCATTCGTATTCCAGTACGGTCTGTTCACCGGTGAATGCTCCTGCCATTGCGCTGATGGGAATCAAGGGGATGCCCTCCATGGGCGAATCGGATGGATGGGCTACCGATATGTTTTCTTCCTTTTCAGACTCCGTACGGAGCATGTTGCCTTCGCCTGTAAGGAGCCAATTTATATTTATATCGAAACTTCTTGCGATTTTCTCCAAAAAGTCAGCTTTAGGCATTACTCCGTTTTTGTAATTCCTTACATTAGCTTCGCTAACTCCTATTAATGAGGCGAATACTGTGTTTTTTCCATTTCCAAATTTTTCTACGATAGTAGAGATTCTGTCGAAAATAGTTTCGTTCATACCTATTATTTTTAGATTAAATCGAAAAATAATTCGAGTATTTCTTGTTTAATTCGAAATATGTTTCGATATTTGCAGAGTCTTCAATACCGAAGACGCCCTAAAGGTAGAAAATAATCTTTAAAAACGCAAATTATGGATAATGCAAACATTCGGCAGACAACAGGTCTACAAGTATTCTACAACGAGAATGAGAACGTGAACGTAAGGACACAAGTTATTAATGATGAGCCTTGGTTTGTAGCTAAGGATGTAGCAATGGCCTTAAATATTACTTGGAGTGGGCACACATTAGACAATATTCCTAATGAATGGACGCAAATGGTAAAACTCACCATTAACGGCTCAGACGGTGGTGTGAGTAACATTAGACGTATGACATTAATCAATGAAGCAGCCGTTTACAAACTAGCTTTCCGAAGCAACAAACCGGAAGCCGACAGGTTTGTCAACTGGGTGACCGGAACAGTGCTCCCCAGCATCCGACGCACCGGAAGCTACTCGGTAAGCAACGATCGTCCAGAAAGCACGAAACGACTTCCGCTTCCCAAGTTCCGTCCGTACTTCGGCCAGTGGAAAGAAAACGTTAAGCCCTACATCAGCCGTGCGGAGCTTTGCCTTACCGCCGAGAAGCAGCGTGTCACGCTGGGGCATGTGCAGAAGGTGTATGCCGGAACCTCAATGAGTTATCCGGTTGCAAAATGCATCCAGTACCTGGCGAAGAAGAACCGTCAGGAAGGGCGTACCTATCCGGAGAAGAAACCCGCTTACGAACAACTTTGCATCACGTGGGAGGAATGAATAATGAAAATGTTACTCATTAAGGCAAAGGTTTTCTGGATTCAACGATGTCTGTATCCATTTCTATACTTATGCATACGTTATACACGCTCTCAAGTATACAAACTATGGAAAAGAATAGAGAGGCAGAATCCCGAACATTTCTCCGTTGACGAAAAATACGCTCCACTACGATTTGGTCAGATTCGGTCACTGATTGCTCCATTGAAAGATTTGGAGAACTGGTGTTTCCAGCATACCACTTCATCTCGTAACCGAAAGTGCTACATGCAGCCCGAAAAGTCTTGTCAATCATCTTATACAGATAGTTTATCTGATTGGGACATGTTTCTTGATAGACTATAGTAAAAATCATTTTGAATTTAAACATAAGAAATAAAGTTAGTTTGTTTAGCATCGCTACAAATGTAGCAAAACCATTCCGGTTCGTGAGAATAGGGATGGATTTTTAACCGAATAATAATGATAAAAACAATAACGAAATGGCAGAAACAAGAAAACTCATTAAAGCAAGCCGGGAGCTGAAAGAAGAAATCGCCCGGAAACTGAATGTTACAACCCGTACGGTGGATGCCGCTCTGGCATACGACACTAAAAGCCCTACAGCAAGACTTATCCGCTCGTATGCCCTGAATCACGGAGCGGAACTATATTTTTGAAGAAACTGGAAAACCCGTATGCGGAAGTTATTCAACTGTAATTTACAACCAACTGCATAAGTGATGAATCCTTGTCATTCCGGTTCGCGAGAATAGGGATGGCTCCAAACTCAAAACCATAGAATCATGAAACGAATCAATACAACCACACGCTATCTGCTGCTGATACTGGCAGCAGCCATACTGAACCGGCTGACAGACGGTACAATGAACCTGATTATAACAACCTGCCTCTGCCTGGCACTCATACCTGCTGCAATACGGATGGACAAGGAGGATAAAGAATACCAGGAATGGATGGATGAAGAAATAAAGAAGCGGGAAGCACAGAAAAAGGAATAAATCACACACGGCTTGCAGAACTTCACACATTCAGGATAACGACTGTAATTTGACATATTGGGCTGTTTTCAATAGGAATTGGGAATATGGTAAAAAGAAGGAGTGAAGCGGCTGCCATCCGGGTTCAAGCCCCGGAGCCGGACTACAATCTTAACGAATTAATCATGGAAATGTACGGAAACACATTATGCGTCAGCTTTACGGAGCTTGTGGGGAGCGGACTTATCAGCCAGCCCACCTATAAGAAATACATTCGTGAAGGCAAGCTTACCCTCCTCCAGAGGGGAGGTAACGGACGCGAGGCCCTGATTGCCTACCGCTCCATGCCGGAACGGCTCCGTGCAGCATACGATGACACATTCAAAAACGCATACGAGGAAATGAAACAGCGTGAGCAGGAAAAGTACATCAACACACAGATTCGGTTCGATGCCGAAGCGGTACGGTTCTTCAAGGAATTTGAGCCGCGTATCGAGCCTTCCAGACAGCTGGAATACATCCTGAACGCCCAGGTGATGAACGAAATGGTGCGTACGGAGAAGGCACGCAGTGTGGAACACGCCAAAGGAGGTTTTGCCCGTCGTGCGGAAACATGGAGCAGCGTTCAGATTTGCTGTGAGCGTCTCCGCGAAATTACAGGACACACACTGCCGAAAAATCCGGCCCGTCTGCGAGAGAAGTTCAACGCTTACAAGCGCGAGGGATATGTGGTGCTGGTTAGCGGTAACCTGGGCAACAGTGCCGCACGCCGCATCGGAAAGGCTGAAGGTGCTCTTCTGCTGAAGCTTCGCCGAAGCAAGTTCCCTGTCTACACCGATATGCAGCTCTTTGAGGAATACAACCGTCAGGCAGTGCTTCGCGGCTTGAAGACCATCAAGAGTCCTACCACGATGCACAGTTACTTGAATGATCCGGCGGTGATGGTGTGGTGGTTTTCTGCTGTTCACGGCGAAAGGGAATTCAAGAACAAGTATATGCCAACCTTCGATACGCTTCTGCCGTCCATGCCTAACTCGCTGTGGTATTCAGACGGTACGAAGATAAACCTTTACTACCGTGCTTATGATGAACGGCAGAAACGATGGGTGGCACGCACCACGGATGTGTACGAGGTGATGGATGCCTGCACGGAACTGTTCCTCGGCTACTTTATCGGTGACGGCGAAAACTTCTACAACCAGTACATGGCATACCGTATGGCACTCCAGACATGGAAGGTGAAGCCTTACGAGATAGTGACCGATAACCAGGGAGGGCATAAGAAACTGGCTTCGCAGGGATTCTTCAAGAAACTCTGTCATCTTCACAAAACCACGATGCCGCACAACGGCCCGTCAAAATCCATCGAGTCTGCTTTCGGACGCTTCCAGAAGCAGGTACTTCACAAGATGTACAACTTCACCGGTCAGAACATCACCGCCAAGAAGCTTTCCAGCCGTGCCAATGTTGACGTGGTAATGGTTAACATTGATAAACTGCCCACGCTGGAGGAACTGAAACAGCAGTATGCCGGCTGTCGCGAAGAATGGAACTTGATGCAGCATCCTACCAGCCTCACCGGCATGACCCGACTGGAAATGTACACCGCCATTGAGAATCCGCAGGCACAACCGCTTGATGACTATGAGGCACACGAAATCTTCATGCTGTTCTCTCAGGCTCCGGTACAATACACCAAGGAAGGTTTCAACTTCCGCATGAACAAGCAGGAATACAGCTACATGGTGTATGGCGACGACGGGCTGATAGATATGAACTTCCACCTGCAGAACGTAGGCCGTCAGTTCCTCTACCGATATGATCCGGAAGACATGACCCGCATCGAGCTTTGGGCGGTTACTGACACGGGAGCCAAGTATGCGGCAATAGCCACACCGAAAGTCACCATTCACCGTGCCACTCAGGAACGAACCGACGAGGAAAACGCCTATCTGTTTGCCCAACTGGATGCCAACCGCCGCGCACGTGCAGCCATGCACATCGCCCAGGAAGACCTTTTCATGGAGGAAGCCATGGGCGAAGCATACACCCAACTTCGGATACCGCGTCCGGTGGCCGTGAGCGAAAAGCAGCTTGACGGATACCGTGAGGAAATGAAGCGTGGCACACTGGAAGCTCCGGTACCGATGCCCGAAACGGATATTCCGGAAGAGCCTGTACTGGCAGATGAACCGCTGACCTTCGCATCATCAGGAGACTGGACAAAGAAAGTATCGAACCTGACGTTTGATGAACTGGACAGCTTGGGAAAATTCTAACGATTTGATTAAACAATACTTAAATACCTATTAAAACAATGAAAGGATTAACAACAGAAATGAAAGAACAGGTGCGCAGCGCACTGATTGCCTACCGTTCCAATTACCCTACGTTGAACCGTGCCGCAGAAAGTTTGCAGGGTGTAAAGCTCGGCCACCGTAAGCCAGCTTTGCAACGGGAAGTATGAACTGATCAGTGATGAAATGTTTATCCGTATCGCTTCGCAGATTGGCTTTGCATTTGATTCATGGACACTGCACGAAGGGAAGACTTTCAAGGAAATCACTTTTGCGCTGAGTGACGCACAGGCTTACAAGAACGTAACATGGGTGGTTGGCGATGCCGGATGCGGAAAGACTACCGCAGCCATCGAGTACCGCCGCACGCACCGCAACGTGTTCTATATCCTTTGTTCGGAAGACATGCGACGCTCTGACTTCGTTCGTGAGATAGCCAAACAGGTAGGCGCACCGACGGACTCCAGCAATCTGCGTGACATGCTGGAAAATGCCATCAGCATGATTGCTTTCCTGAGCAACCCGCTGCTGGTGTTCGATGAAGGCGACAAAGCTTACTGACAGCGTGTTCAACTATTTCATCAGCATTTACAACCGCCTGGAAGGACACTCAGGTATCGTGTTTCTCAGCACCGACTACATCAAGCGCCGCATGGAAGCCGGACTTCGCTACAACAAGAAAGGTTACAAGGAAATAAACAGCCGCATCGGACGCCGTTTCTTCGATGTATCTCCCACGGAGCAGAATGACATATACGCCATCTGTCAGGCTAATAACCTGACCGACCGCGCCGACATAGAAGAGGTGCTGAAAGATGCCAGGCGAAGCGACAACGACCTTCGCCGCGTGAAACGATGCATCCACCGTCAGAAACGTATTATCGAAGCAAGAAGGAAAGGAGGAAGCAATGAATAAAGAGGATACTACACCGCCCCCACAGAAAAAGAAGTTCACCTTCGATCGAAACGCAAAAAGGAGTCCGTGAGCTTCTATCCATGAAATTTGATGTAATGCAGTTTGATGGTCCCTGGTATGATGCATTCGGCACTCCGGAACGCCGTGGAGTCTGGATCATCTGGGGAAACTCCGGTAGCGGAAAGACCAGTTTTGCCCTTCAGCTTTGCAAGTATTTGTGCCGTTTTGGCCGTGTGGCATACGACAGCATGGAGGAAGGTGCCTGCCGCACTATGCAGGATGCCATACGGCGTACAGGCATGATGGAAGTAAACAAGAGGTTTCTGCTGATTGACAATGAGAACATGGAAGAGCTTAGCATCCGTCTTCGGCGACAGAAAAGCCCCGACATCGTGGTAATCGACTCCTTCCAGTATACCCGCATGACGTACCGCCAGTATATCGACTTCAAGGAGCAGCACAAACGGAAGCTGCTTATCTTCATCAGCCATGCAGAAGGACAACTTCCCAATGGACGCGCTGCCAAAGGAGTGATGTACGATGCCTCGCTGAAAATCTACGTGGAAGGATTCAGGGCATTCTCAAAAGGAAGGTTTATCGGTCCGGTAGGACATTACGACATCGTGCCGGAGAAAGCCCGGCAATATCACGGAGAAGAATAATCATAAAACACACAGTCATGAAAACAATAATGAAAGAACGCTTCATAACCCCGCAGCAGATCAAGGCACTGCAAGCCCAGTTTCACAAGATGGGTTTTACCGATGAAGACCGCCACGGATTTATCAGCCAGTTCACAGCTGGGCGCACCGACAGCACTTCAGGGCTGACCAAAGAAGAAGCCGGACTGCTCCTGAGCAGGTTTAACAAGGAAGCAGCCGACCGCATACGTAAGGAAGCGCGTGCCGTGGTAAAACAGATTTTTTCCCTTTCGTTCCAAATATCCTGTCTGAACAGGAATTATACGAACGACACACCGGAGGATTTTGAGATGAATAAAGCTAAAATAAACCAGTTCTGCCGCACACGCAGCAAGTTCCGCAAGCCTCTTACGGAAATGTCACTGGAGGAGCTGAAAGAAGTAAAACGGCAGTTTGAGGCAATGGCAAGAAAGGAGGAGAAATGAGAAAACAATCAGAAATAAATCGGGCAATAGCGTATCTGGAAGAACGTAATTACGATCCGATATGTCGCATACAGAGGGAAGTTTTAGAAGAAAAGCGCAGCGAAACATGGGTATTCAATCAGTATGTGCGCGACGTTCCGGAAGACGAGCGAAATGAAATCCTATTCTATGCCGCACGCGATGCAGCCCAGTTCCTCGCCGGAAAGATTGGTATTAGTTCCATCTGTCCGGACTTGGAGGACGAACCGGAAGAGGAAGAAGAAACTATTACATTGAGCCTCTCGGAATACAAGAAGCTTCTGCGCCGATTGGATCGTGTAGAAAGAAGATTAGGACTCAGGGTGGGTTCTTTAGAGAAAGTACCTAGAAAGGATATTTCAGAAGCACCGGATGATTTGATAGGTCAGGCTGACGCATGCAGATTAATAGGATGTGGAAAAACAACTATAAAAAGATGGGCTAACAAAGGGTTGATAACGGGATATCAGAAAGGGCGTAGCGTGTATTACAGCAGACGCGAGCTGATTGGCAGCCCGGTAGTGAAAGATTACAAGGACAGTAAATCAAACAAGGAGTAACCATGGAACAGACAATCGAACAAATCCAGAATGACATTATGAACCGCATGCAGCAGTTTGATTTCACCGACCAGGTACTCATCCTGCGGGAACTGGAAAACTTCTGCGGACAGCAGGCAGACGAAGCTCTGAAAATGGAATATGACATGGCAGCAATGGAGGACGAACTAATTGACAATTGAAAGTATATGGAAAAAAAAGAATGGAACGAAGTGCTATCACGTGAGGGGAAGATAGACCCCGTAAAGTATGGAATAGGAATGCCGGGTGAGAAAGGAAGTCCAAAGGCTCTGATTGATGGAAGGGAACCATACAGGCGTATTTTCATCCGTCTGCGTACACCACAAGAGACGCTTGCGTGTTCACCTATACGCGACGGAGCTGACTTTGCCAGTCGTGCCTCCATCATCGAGAACTGGTTTAACTCCGTAGTAAGGAAAGGGAATTTCATACTCACGTTTGAGGCTTTGCAGGTGACCGATGAGCAGGCGGACGAAATGGAAAAAGAATCTATGAATTACTAATCATTTAAACAACATTTAAAAACCGATTAATTATGGCAAAAAGAACCAAGAAAACAGTAATCAGCGGAGTAAGCCGCGAACAGTACGAACAGGCATTCGCCGATTTTGCGATGGCAGACGCAAAGGCTCAGGCTATCGCAGCTAAGATGGACCAGGAAATGACAAAGATCCGTGAGAAGTACGCCGACCAGCTGGCAGAACTGAACGAAACGAAAGACCGCACCTTTGAGGTTATGCAGACCTACGCAACTGAGAATAAGGACACGCTTTTCAGCAAAAAGAAAAGTCTGGAATCGGCACACGGTATCATCGGATTCCGCACAGGTAACCCGAAACTGAAAAACCGGAAAGGCTTCACCTGGGCAGCCGTAACAAACCTTTGCAAAGAGTTTCTTCCTGATTATATCCGCACAACGGAGGAACTGGCAAAAGACAAGCTACTTGCCGACCGTGACGTACCGGAAGTTGCAGAACAGTTCGCCCACATCGGCGTAGAGGTGGTGCAGGATGAATCTTTCTACGTAGAACCAAAAAAGGAAAGCGATGCGGTCCAGACGGCCTAAATACACGTATGAACGCCGTGGTCCTCTTTGGATTGTGTATCGCAATGAATACACCCAGTCCACATGTGAAGGCACTCCCATAGCGGAGTGTCATTCACAGGAGGAAGCAAGGGACAAGGTTTATGAACTTAATGGATGGAAGAAAAATGGGAAAGTACAGAATTGAAAGAAAATTTATCAAGAAACCTATTCCAAAATATGCATTGGAAGTATCTGGATACTATCACAATAGATTTCCTATTAAATCTCTTACGAAAGAGGAGGCAAAGGAAGAAATGGACATCATCGAAAGATACTTGAACAATTTTGTGTACATAGTTCGAAATTCGAAAAATATTCTTGGTGTAACTCATAAGATAGAACGAACTGATAACCGCATTACGGTATACACACTCTACGATAAACCTATAATCACATTCTGGATTGAGGAGGAAAAGGAAGATGAATAAGTTATTCTGTTGTAAATGTGGAAAAGAGATTAATCCGGATTCAGGATATTACAACGCACCATCCGGACTCATTGCATATCCTGTTGGACAGGAAAAGATATAAATGATAGGATAAAAGAGTATGGGAAAGGAATATATGTGATTAAAACTGGAGCTGGAGACTACTTGAAAAAAAGGATACCCAAAACTGTCATCTGATTTTTCGTATGAATTATGCTTTGTGAAAGATATTAAAAACGCAAGAAAATTTAGAGGTTTCATTGAGGCTTACAATTTTCAGAAATTATCTCCTTTTCTGGAGAAATGCGAAATCATTAAATTGGAATAGCCATGGCAGAACTAACCTTTAATTCACCCATTCGGCGCGACAAGTGGCCGCGCTGGATGATTAAGCTTCACGAATATCTTAAAAAGATATATGAAATACCTGTAGACGATGTAGAACCAGACGATTACGACCGGCTCAAACGGATAATATTTGAAAAGATTGTCGCACTGGGAAATGATAAACTTATTATGGAGGATACGAACATATTCATCTATACCGTCAAAGGAGAGAACGGTTTTGGAGTTGTAGTCGAACGAAACAGCAAAAAAGTAATCACCTATTACCTGGAATAATGAACAATCGCACAAAAATCATTCTGTTCACCGCATTTTCTATCATCATCGGGCCGCTGATTATTTTGGGATTCATCCTGAAACTTGCAGGAAGAATGCTCGATATACTTGGCTGGCTCTGCTGGATGGAACCACGAATGGCGAGGAAAGGATGGGATGAACTCGTACATAAAATCAAAGAATCATGGAGCACGAATTAGGAGAAACGTTCACCTGGAACGGACATGCTCTCGAAGTAGTCGAGGTGAAAGACCCGGAAGACCCTTGCAGCGGATGCTGGTTTTTTGAGCACGGCATAAGCTGCTACGGGAACGGACTTGAATGTATGGACGATTCAAGAAGAGACCACACTAACGTAATATTTAAGAACTCAACAAAAACAGAAGAATTATGATGCACAACTGGTTTACATGCAAAATCCGTTACGAAAAGACAATGGAAAACGGAATGAACAAGAAAGTAACAGAACCCTATCTGGTAGACGCTCTCAGCTTTTACCGAAGCCGAAAGCCGTATCATCGAAGAAATGACACCTTTTATCAGTGGTGAGTTCGAGGTGGCTGGAGTTGCTAAAGCTAATTACAATGAACTGTTCTCAAGTGAAGAGGAGTCTGCCTGTATCTGGTATAAATGCAAACTTTGGTTTGTCACACTCGATGAGAAGAGCGGAGTAGAAAAGCGTACTGCCAGCAACGTACTTGTACAAAAGCTTCCGACCTTCGCGACGCCATCAAGAAAGGCTGGACGAAGGAATGAAAGATACTATGGCTGATTACGTGATAGCTTCCGTATCGGAAACCGCCATCATGGATGTGTACCCATACGAAGCAGAACCTGATGTAAAACCCGAATTTGAAAACGCAGATAAGAGATGAATACAGAGAAGACTTATATCCATCGCCGTGTATGCCTCTGCCGCCCGTGCGGAGGAACCGGCACAGTGACCGTATATGCAGAGAAAGATGTGCGCCGGGAATATCCCCAGCAGAAAGTATGTCCGCAATGCCAGGGAAGCGGACGCATCTGGCTCAGCGGAACAGTAATCAAGCAGATTGAACCGTATGCAGAACCGGAACCTTAATCTGTTCAAGCCTCGCAGGGTGGCTGCGAAGATTCATTACAGCGCAATCAATCAGTTTATGTTTGTGTGGATCAAGCACAGCCGCCCCTGCGACTTGTCAGTAAAGCGTTCGAAGCAGAACCCGGAATACCTGGGCATCTGCTTCGATGTGGAAAACAATGACACAATCGACATGATGTGTGATTTAAGAACAAGTCTGAAAATTGAAATTATAGACCTTTAATAACCACTATCCCGGTGCGGCCTGACCACCTATCCGGGAACAAATTTCGGGATATTCCGAAAAAAATCGGGCAAGCGTGCTCGGATAATAAAAAAGAATTTGCATATTTGCGGTGCTCTAAGATTTTTGAATAACAACAAGGACAGCGAGTTCTGTCCGATTGCACTGCATCCGGGCATTTTTTATGCCTGTATGCAAACCGTCTATAAGATGGCGGCATCCAACCCCGCGCATACGTTGTAATGGCGTAGGCAAGTCCTTGTTGTATGGTCTTAGAGCGGCGGGTAGTGGATGCCGTTCTTTTTTTATCATCCACACAAATGCTCATTAAAAATACAACATTATGTGTAACAAGAAAAATGAAGCCCCGATGACCGGGCAGGTTGAAGTGTTCAACTTCAGCCAAGAGAAAGCACCAATTCGTGTGCAGTTAATCAACAGTGAACCGTGGTTTGTGGCAAAAGATGTGTGTGAAGTGCTTGGCATAGCGAATCACAAAGATGCTGCGTCACGTCTTGATGAAGATGAACGGCGTGGGGTCGGCATTACCGACCCCATCGGAAGACCACAAACAGTCACAGCAGTTTCCGAGAGTGGTTTGTATTCTTTGGTATTCCAGAGCCGCAAGGCAGAGGCGAAGAAGTTCCGCAAATGGGTAACGAGTGAGGTGTTGCCGTCCATCCGCAAGAAAGGATATTACGGTATATACAAGCCGAAAACAGATTTCATCGACGCGCGAGATATTCCCTACGAAACACGTATGTTCAATAACAGTCCAGTACGTTGCGTAACCATAGATAATGAAACGTGGTATAGCATGAACGACCTGCATGCGGCAATGGGAAGCCGTACCGAAAGTACACAAGCTGCCAAGAAGCTTAACGCCAAACAAACATTAGCAAAGAAAATCCTTCTTTTTGGGGCAAACAATCCCGGATGGTTTGTAATGACACGCGGAGCAATGCTTCTGCTTAGTGCAAGCCGTAAAATGAACAACGTGAAACAGATGGAACTTGAATTCAAGGAGGACTGACCTATGGCAACAAAATTCAATTATGAACAATGGGAGAAGTATCTGAAGATTGCAGATTTTGAAGAAACCGTAGATTCGCTAGATAATATCCTTTTACCGCAGTCATGAGATTGCTTGACACGGATGCTGGATGTCCGGTGGAACAAGACCAGACCGATGTGTCGAATGTACGTTTCCTGCTGGAAAGCCTTCGCAAGTGCATCAGACAATAATACAGAAAAATCCCCGACACCGCAACCGGATGCCGGGGATTTTCATTTTTAATTATTCATTATTAATTAAATTATGGTTCTCCCAGATAATGACATATTGCCTCATGTTGCAAAGGCGTAAGCGTGCGCTGTCCTTTCTTGTAGTGAAGTTCATCCAGTCTTTTTTGTAAATCTTTGTTGAGATTAATCCAGCGTCGGAGCCTGTGTAACGGCACTGCGGGCAGAAGAGCGTGGAAAGTATCGCAGTGCAAGGTCAGTAAGATAAATAGCGTGCATAATGGTATGTTTTTCCATGTAAAGATAATAAAAATAATTAGGGAATAAATTACCCCGCAGTAACTACGTGGCTACTACGGGGTAATTAACGGATTACCTTGCAGTAATTATGCAATTACCATGCAGTAATTACGGAAGCGGTTCTTCCTCTGTTTCCTGCTGCTTCAGGCTCTTCACTTTGTGGAATGTCAGGTTAGCCTTGTTCAGCTGTCCTTTCAGTCCGACGCCCGGCCGGAACTGGAGCGTCACCTTCCGAATCATGGAAGTGGAATACGTGTCCTCCGTGTCGGCACCGTCGCTTCGGATCTGCGCCTGGAAGCTACCCAGATTCTCCAGCTTTTACAATCTGCCCTGCTGCAATGTGAAGGTTAATTCGCTTCACCAGGGCACGGATTACGTTAAGCACGTCACCGTCTGTCAGTGTGGTGGCATAGGCGATTTCTTCTGCCAGTTCGTTAATGTCTACCGACCCGCTGGCCTGTGCCTTGGGGTAATACTTGTACACGTCCGGTTCTGCCGGATTCTTCATCCGTGCAATGCTGTAATTGATAGCCATAATGGTTTTGTTTTAAAGGGTTGATAATGTGGTTTTCTTGTCATGACACGACAAAACTACGGCAGGAGAATGAGGATGCGTTGAACAAGCCGTGACACAGTGTGAAAAAATGCATGAATATGCTGATTTGTGTGCGTTTTTTCGTATTTTTGTGTATCAAAATTACACAAGACAATGGCACGAGGAAGGGATACGGAACTGATTACGCTGAGAAATGAAGAGCTGCTTCGCAGGTATTACTACTGGACGGAGATAAGACGTCTGCGCTTTGACGACACCTTCCATCAGCTTTCCACCAAGGAGTTTTTCATCAGCGAGGAAAGAATACGTACCATCGTGAACCAGAATTACGAATTTCTTCAGGAGCTGGACCGCGAATACCGGTCGGGCAAGAACTCAGAAGACAAGCCGCCCATGCCCCCAAAGAGGAAGCGCGGGCGGCAGGCAGGTGTGAAATACGGCAAGCGTGTGTCTGTCATATCTGATTAGCGTCTTCTATCATGCGGCACTCATAGTTCAATTCATACACTTTTATTCCCCTGGTCATCGTCTGGCTGCGGCTGGTCTTTCGGTCGAGCGGTGAAGATGAATGCATGGGCATCCATCCCTGTAGCAGTGAATGAAGCTCGTGCACCTTGTCCGCACGTTCCTGAGCCTTGTCGGCTGTTCCGCTGGTGAAATGCGTATCGTCGTAACAGTCTATTATCAGTTTTACGTTGACGGTTACCGTGCCCGACTGCACTTTACCGAAAGCTCCTCCCATGGAAGTCCACGAAGTATCCGGTATGTTAATCAGCACAAGAGGGAAGGTGAGCGGATAGGTGTCAGAGTCTTCGTCGTCGCGGTAAAGCATTTCAAGCTGTCCGTAGTCTTCGTCTACGTTTCTGTCGAGCCATTCAATCTTGTCTGCCACAAGCTGCTGTATCTGGTTGAATAAAGTTTCCATGTAATTCAATGAATAATTAATAGTTAATAATTAAAATTACTTCAGGCTTCCGAGCCTTGTTTCCATTACTTTGAGCAGTTCCTTTTCGGCTTCTTCCTGTAGCTTTTCGGTCAGTTCCTTGCTTTGTCCGAGGAACCTTCGCTGTGGTATCTGTGCCGTTACGTTGAGCCTTGACTTCTTGCTCAGGGCAATGGCTTTCCACATACGGGCTTCAGGAGGTGCCGAAGCGTCTTTCTTCTTTCGGGTTTTCGATGAAGTTCCACGCCGTATGCCTGCCGCCTTGAAATAACGTGCCCATGCCATTTTCCGGTAGCTTGGGCGTAATGCGCGGATGGGTGCTGACGGTTCCTCCTTCATTGTGTATTGCGGCGTATTCTACGGTATTCCGCACAATGACCTTTCCTTTCATCGGCACATCGTAGGTGGCTCCCATGAGTCGTTTCCGGCTGCTGAGCAGAGGGCCGTAACGGTCGGAAGCTTTCTTGCTTCCCGACTGTTGCCGTCGGGTAGGCTTCCATGGCTGTAGTCCTCCGTCGCGGAAACCGCCGTCACGGAAGTTCTGGCGTGTATGGTTTACGGCCAGCACTCCCGCTTTCCGTGGAAGCGTGTCGCTGATGGTTTTCTGCAAGTCACGCTCCAGCAGTTTCAGCGTCTTTTTTAAATCGGAAATTTTCATGGTGGATTGTTTGGTAGTTTCAAAATTTGTTGTACTTTTGCCAATGCTCGATACTTATTAATCCTCTTGGGCAAATAAATCTAATAGACTTTATTTTGAACAAGATATTTTAGAATAGCCCTCTATGGAGGCCGTGCGGAAACAATCGGCGACTTCATACGCCCGTCGTAGTAAGTGTCGAGCACTCCTACGGAGGGCTTTTCTTTTATATCACAATTCTTATAATTATGCTCGACAATAAGAATTTGATTGAACTCGTCCAAGTGGACGGCAAAGAACTGGCCATTGAACGCCAGAGCGAGAACTGTTGGGTGAACCTTACCGAAATGGCTAAACCGTTCGGGAAACGACCTAAAGACTGGTTGGCTCAACTCCAAGTACAGGAGTATTTGAAAGCACTTGCTGACAAACTTAGTAAGCAAGGGCAGGATTCCTCCCTTGGTATCGATGACTTGATAATTGTAAAGTATGGTGGTCGAAAAGGTGAAGCCGGAACATGGTGTACCGATTACCGCATAGCCATGCGTTTTGCCCAATGGCTTGATGCACGTTTTAGTATAGAAGTCGATACACTTCTTGTCCGCATCGCCAATGGTGAGCTGATAGTGAACGACAGCAGCCTGTTCCGTCTGGGTGGCGAGCAGTGGGTAAGCTGCAACGACTACTGCAAAGCCTTCGGAAAGTCCATGCACTCTTTCTATGGTCTGCTAGGCAATTATCCCCAATCTTTCTGCAACTGGAAAGGACAGTGGTACATGAGCCGCCAGCTTTTCGGAATGAAGGAAATACAGGCACGGTTTGAAGACCGCCGCACCGAGTTGCGCAGCCAAGGCGACAAACGCCAGCCTTTCCATCCAGTTTCCCGAAGTCGAACCAAACGAAAAGGAGGACTGAGCCATGAAAAAGCAATACGACATGACCATGCTCGAAAGCGTGGTGGCGGACAACACCCCGAAGGAACTGGCAGACGCATTGCAGGCCATCCTGCTTGATTCCTGTGTGTATTACACCGACGTGGCGAGCCGCGGCTGCCCCGACAGTACCGACGGAAGCAACATCATCCTGGTGCGGCAACTGCTCGTAGCCTTGCAGGAAACACATCAGAAATAGCGGATTTATCGTCATTGCGGTTTGTTTTTTAATGAATTAATCGTATATTTGCATAAAACAAAGGCATTGCCCGCAGTTGTCGCGCGAAAGCACAGGGAAGAGACGGGGCGGTGCCTTTATTCTTTTAGTAATCTCATATAATGCAGGAAATACCCGTCGTTATTAACCTTACATTTAAACTCTACAATGCCATACTCAGTTTCATATTCGTAAACCTTGAACATACTGGCATCTTCATGGTCTCTGGATACTTCGTCACGCACATATTTGGCTTTAGGGAAAATCAGATGTGCCTGTCTTGCAAGTTCCAGCCTTTTCGCATATTCCGGAGAGTCTTTATACTTTGATGCCGTTTCTTCATAAAAGTTTCTGTTTATAACAGTCCGTATCGGCTCTTCAGGTGTTGCGACCTCAAATCTCTTCATCTCCATTTTCCCGACTTTTACCGCAGGCAAATTTTTCTTGTACCATTCTTCAAGCCTTTTTCTTAATGCTTTAGGATTGTTCCTGTCATTTATAACCTTTTCTACCGCCTTCTCCGCCCCCGGATAAGCCTTTTCGTAGTACGGATGAGTATGGCTGAACAGTTCCGGATCCAGTCCCGGGTTGCTGTCCAGTCCGGGCGAAGGCTTGTAGTCCACCTCAGGGATGGTTCCCGTGACGGGCTCGTCCGTCTCCTCCAGGTCGCACTTGCATCCCCAGCGGTCGTGCGGATGGTGGCTTTTCCAGAAGGGGTGTGTCTTGGGAAGCGTAAGCCCGACGCGCCAGTATTCCATGTGGAACACGTCGGGGTCGGCACTGGTGGTGGGCATCCATTTCAGGTTGGGCAGGATGTCGGCATTACGTGAGAAACGTTTCCAGTCGGCGGCATAGCGGGCACGGAGTACGGCTGTGTCGTATTCCGTACGTAGCCAGTGGTTGTTGTAGGTGCCGATGACAGACTCAGCATCTTCCCGGAACTGCCGGAACTCTTTCAGCCTGCCGTCTTCATCGAGCAGCTGCGAGGCGATGTCGTTCTGCATGCGGTGTGTGCGGAAGGCGGCAAACACGTCGGCATCGTTCTTCAACGCTTCGTGAAACAGCCTGTCGGCATCCTCCGTTTCTTCCATGGGGTATCCTTCCTCCAGCGCACGGCGGAAGGTGTCGCGTGCGGCTTCGTAGAGTTCCGGATAGATTTCGTCCTCCACGTTGAACTTACGGGCAAAGATGTCGGCCAGCAGACGTGCCATCAGTTCCGGAGTGAACAGGGATGAGACGGTCGCCTCATTCCTTGGTTCGTGAGCATGGCAGCAGGAACAGGTCTGTCCGTACAGCATTCATTCATTACCACCCTAAAGCCCCGTTTTTCGGGGCGCGGACGAAAAACGGCGGATGTGGTTGTAGAATCGGGTTAAATAGTTTTTACTTTCCGTTTGAGAATCGTTTAAATCCTTCCGTCTCTCTTCTTTTCTTTGTGCCGTTTTGCCGTCAGGCGTGTTGTCCGTATCAGGTACTGCGGCATTCCGTCTGTCCTGCTGTCCGGCTTTGAGCTGGTCGTAATTCTCAGGCTTTGGTATTCCGGTAAGCTCATAAAACGTGTCGTCGGATACGGGTGTGCCCGCGTTCCGCATCTTGGTTATCACGTCGGCAATGACCGTGATGTTGGTCTCTTTCGGTTCCACGTACACGAATTCTCCTCCGCGTGTGTTGTATCCCATGCTTTCGAAGATGTCCGTCATGTCGTAGTTCAGCACGTTCAGGATAAGCTGTCGGTCGGATTCATTGATTTTCTTTTCTCCTTTCTCCTGCACGGTTCCCAGCGACTGGGTGCCACGTTCGGAGGCTTCGGTGGTAAGCGTATTGCCCAGGAATATCTTGCTTATCTCATTGTTGCACCGCTCATACAGCTTGTCGTACAGGTCGGACGAGCCGCTTTTACCGGCACTTTCCAGCAGCTTCAGCTCACTGCCTTTCGGGTGGATGAAGCATGCGGCTGCTCCCTGCTCATTCATGTCGTCAAGAATTTGCAGGCGTGCCTCTTCATCTTCCGCATCGTAGGTATATTCGCGGATGGGCATTCCGAATATTTCGCAGAACTGTGCCCAGTCGGCCATGTCGTTACGTTTGAAGATGACGTAGGGTGCAGCGTTGGCCAGTTTCCCCAACGCACGCGGCTTGCCCACAAAAAGCACATCGCGGAAGTCAGTCCAGGGAGTTCCGGTAATTTCGCCCTGACGGTGAAGGATAAGACCTCGAACGGGGTCGACGTTCTTTCTGGGTATCAGCTCGTAATTAATCCATCCGCTTTTGTCGCGGTAGAACTGGAAAAGAGAGAATCCCCAGAACACGGAGTCTACCAGGTCTTCGATGAAATGGAAAAACCAGGGTGAACGCAGCATCACGTTGATTTCCTCGTCAGGTTTCCCGTTACGGCGGAACTCTATCTGAATGTTTCGTGCCGAAGCGATTCGCTTGTCGCGCACACTGCTCAGGTGTCCGTCAATCAGGATGTCTTCGTACATGTCGTACAGGCGTACTCGGTTGGTGAAGTCTACGTTTTCGGCCCCGCGTATGCCGCTCATGTATTTCTGCATGTCGAGGAAAAAACGCTGCGGCTGGGTAATGATGACCGTTCGTGCCGGACTTCCCTGCGGATTGATGTTTCCGCCTATGGTTATTCTTTTCTTCTTGCTCATATCAGTATCGGGTGTTTCTTCGTGGATAACTTCGCATCTGGAATGCGGAATTTAACTTAGTGGAATCTTCGTCGAGTGCCGGCAGTCCTTCCACGCTTATCTCAAATTTTGACACGCCTTTCAGCCATTCCAGGCTTCGCTCGTAACGGTCTATCCGTATCTTGGAAATCTTCTGCGGATTATGTATGCAGAATACGTGATACAGCGTGATGTCTTTGGCGTACATCAGTACAAGCGGGTGGCGTTCGGAACCGGTGGCTGCAAAAATCTTGTCGCAGTCAAACCGTGAAGACAGGTATCCGCGCATTTCGGCGATGGCCTGGTCTTCGCATACTTCAAGAAGTGATTCGTCTTCACGTATGAGCGCATCGAGTATTTCACGGTGTATGGATGCGTCGTAATCTTCCGGGTTGATAAACTGGCTCATGTTCTGTATTTGTTTTTTGCCGGATGGTGGTCCGGCTTACGGTTATTGTTTTTTTGTAAGGATGCATTCTTGCGGTCGATGGCCCGGTTTCCTCCCTGTATGCAGTCCGGGCCGTCGGCAGGATAAGGAAGCGTCATTTCGAACAGGTCAAACTGGTTGACCAGTTCCTTCATGTGCGGATTGTCTTTTTCAGCCTCATTGAATATCAGCATTCCTTCACGGTCCAGCGGTTCCAGGTCGGCTTCTATACGGGTGGCTTTGTCGGTCTTTTTGTCTTCATCCGGCTTGATGGAAAGCTGTTCGTTCCTCTTTCTGCGGATTCGTGCCAGGTGTCGTTTCAGCACCTGCTGGAAAAAACGGGTCCTGAAGCTTGTTGTTCTCTACCATGCAGTAAAGGTTGGTCTTTCCGCCTACATATTCATTCAACAGGAAGAACCAGTTGATGAATTCTTCGTTTGTGGTATGGTCCAGAAAACCTTTAATGACATAAAGCACGCCCTGAAGTTTGCCAAGCAGCCATACGGCCTTGAAGGCTGGCACCTTTTTTTTCTTGCTTTCGCCCGGAGGCGGGGTCGCCATACACCATGAGGAATTTGAATTTACGCAGAGGAGGAACCTTACCGAAAGCCAGCTTGGTAAATACGCTTCCTCCGGTGAGCGGGTTGTTGAAATATTCCTTCTGCTGCGCCTTTGTGCTGATTTTGGCCAGCACCTGGTCAATCTGTTCCTCACTGTTCTTTGCCGGCCAGGTGGAATGTCCTTCCTTGTCGCGTATGTTAATCACGTCCCAGTGGTCGGCCTGCTTTCCGGCACGTGTGATGCAGCAGTCGCGTGCAATGATGTTTCCGCAGAAGATTATCAGTGCGGGTATGGCCGTGTCACGTGTTCCGTACAATGCTTCTTCCCACCATCCCCACATCTTGTTTACCGTGTCAGGATTACGGCATGCTTCGTCCGTATCGAAGTCATCCACCAGCAACACGTCGGGTCGGTCGGCTTCGTTACGGCTACCACGCGGGGCACTTCCTGCACCTACGGCACGAAACGCACATCCTCCTTTCGTAATGAATTCCTCTTCACTCCAGTTTCCAAGGTTCAGCTGTGTGCCGTAATAAGCCTTGATAAGTCCGTTCCGTTCAAACTGCTTCCGGTATGGGTCAAGCAGACGGACGGCACTGTCTTTCGTGGCCGATGCCATGATGACATTCCGTTTTCTTCCCGTAAGCACCAGGAACATGACAATGAACATCACGCAGGTACTCTTGGCCAGCGAACGTGCCCACGAAAGAACCTCAAACCATTCATCGTGTTCGATGCAGCGCATGATGGCCTTAATCTGGAACGGGGCAAAGTCGAACTTGCAGAACTCCGGGAAGAAGAAACGTATCCACTCCAGCGGACGCTTTTCGAGCAATGCCTTGTGCCGTTCTATTTCGGCCCGGCTCTTGTTTACTATTACGACTCCCTTTCTGAGAGAATCCTGCTTGTAATCTTCCCAGATACGGAGTGCTTCTCTGTCCTGCTGTTTCATAGGTTATCCTTGATAAACTGGTCAAACAATCGGATAAACGTCTTTGTCATATCCGGGTCCTGCGGACGGAGCCAGTCGGAAAACCGCATCCCCACACTGATAATGTCACTGATGCCCACATCGCTTTCCAAGCTTCTTGATGGTGGCTGCCAGTTTTCCCAGCGTGTCGGCTTCAGACGGAGTGGCATATCGCTTTCCTTCTTCACGGCTCTGTATGGCCTTGTTTATTTCGGCCACCTGGCGGTGAAGTGCGGAAATCTGCTGTTCGCGTGTCAGCGTCATGCCAATCTTCATCTCCTCCCATTTTTCCGAGTTGATCCATCGGGAAAGCGTCTGGCGTGAAACGCCTGTCTTTTCTGCGATTTCCTGCTGGGTAAGGTTCTCTTTCAGGTAAAGCATGCGTGCGTATTCCTTTTTTTGCGTGTTTGTCAATTCTGCCATGTCTTTTATATCTTATTTTGTGTTTTGCAAATTTCGTCCATAAATATATCATTCACAATACTTTATTTTTATCATACCCTTTATGAACCGCATGATGACGTTTTAAAAGTGTGTCATAAAAATGCCATCTTGACAGTCCTTTTTTTTCTTCCCAATTTTGCATCAGAACAGCAATAAAAGCAAAATGAACAAACGATTTTTCAATATGATACCTTCGCCCGATGTGGCGTGTATTCTTCTGTATGGAGAAGTAGGCGACAAGTGGGACGGCGTGACCGATGCGGACATCGTCCGTGAGCTTCGCGACTATGAATCATTGTACGGTAAGATTGATGTGCGCATCAACAGCATTGGGGGAAGCGTATATGCCGGAATCGCAATCTTCAACGCGCTTCGTGAAAGCAAGGCAGATATTACCATTTACGTGGATGGGGTGGCCGCCAGCATTGCAAGCGTGATTGCCATGTGCGGAAAGCCGGTGTACATGAGCCAGTACGCACGTCTGATGATTCACAATGTGCAGGGAGGATGCTGGGGTAACAAGGAGGAACTGAAGCAGACCATGGAACACATTGAACAGCTGGAGGAGACACTGGCAGACATCTATTCTTCGAAGACCGGAACAGACCGCGAAGAAATAAAGAAGACTTACTTCGACGGTAAAGACCACTGGCTTACGGCCAAGGAGGCAAAGGATATGGGATTCGTGGACGGAATCTACGACGTGGAAGAAGCAGAACGCCAGGACGTGGAAAGCCCCGACAACGTGTACAGACTCTTTATGAACAGAATGAATAATAACCCATTAAACAACGATAAACAAATGTTTGAGGAACTGAAGAAACGTCCCTTGTTTGCCAACTGTGCAGATTCTGCCTCTGCGCTGGCCGTAATCGGGACACTGGAAAACAAAGCAGGGAAGTATGACACCCTGAAGGCGGAAAACGACACACTGCGACAGAAGCTGAAAGGATTTGAGGATGCGGCTGCAGATGCACGCAAGAAAGAAATCGACACGATGCTGGAAAACGCGGTAAAAGAGGAACGTATCCGCCCGGCAGACAAGGACACATATCGTGCCTTGCTGGAGAAAGACTTTGAAAATGCATCGAAGATTCTGGAAGGTTTGCCACGGAAAAAGATGATTTCCGACGGACTGGACAAGAACGACCCCGAAAACAAAGGTACATGGGAAAAGGAACAGGAAAACATCCGTGAAAGACGTTACGGAAAGAAGTAGTAAATAACAATTAATCAAAACAAAACATGGCAATTCAGATTCAAAACACAGCCTATGACGGTGAGGTTCTTGAGAGACTGCTCACCAAGGCGGCTACCGGAAATGAACTTGTACAGAAAGGACTGATCAAGCTTGTTCCGAATATCCGCAAGAAATACTCCATTCCCCGACTGAAGACGGGAACCATGTTGCAGAAACGCAAGGAAATGCCTGAATCGAAGGATTCTAAGGGTGATTTTAACTATTCGGAGAAAGCTCTTGTTCCGCATGACTTTATGGCTTATACGGAATTTAACCCGAGAGCTTTTGAGGAAATCTGGCGCAAGTATCAGCCGAAAGGAAACATGGTGTTCGACCAGCTTCCTCCTGAAGTGCAGAACCAGTTGCTGGATGCGATGTCCCGTCAGGTTAACTTCGAGCCTGGGGTACCACTTCGTAAACGGTATCTATAAAGACGATGATGAAGACGATGATCATCTGTTCAACGGTATCCTGACTCAGATTATGGCCGACAGTGAAGTGATTCACGTGAAGTCTTCTTCTACTGATTCAATGATTACCCGTTTGCAGAAGGTTCGCAAGGCTACTCCTCAGGTGCTTCGCAACAATCCGAATTTCGTTTATATGATGTCTGTAGACGATGCAGACCGTTACGATGACGAACTGACACAACGCGATGCCAAGGGTGCCAACTGGACGGATACGAACGCCGTACGATTTAAGGGCACAAACATTGTTCCGCTGGCTGCCATTCCGGACGGTGTGATTATCGGTACCGTAGCCACTCCGGACGAAGACTCCAACACTTGGGGTGCAGTGAACCTGGTAGACGATTTCAACGTGATCCAGATTGACAAGGTGACCAACGCCGGTGAGAAGTATTTCTTCAAGATGCTTATGATGGCAGATACCAACGTGGCTTTCGGAGAAGAAGTAGTGTTGCTGGATGTGCGTGAAGCTGCTACTGTATCGGCATCAGGAACCAGCATTACGCTGACAGCTCAGGCAAGCAAGGTTTCTCTTGAACCGGATTCAGACAGTAAGGCATATACTATTTCAGGAGATGACATTCTGATGGGTGCTATGCTGGAAATTACGAATACTCATGCAAGCAACAAACTTACGGTCAACTCGATTGAAGTTGCTGCTGGTGCTACCAAGAAAATCTACTACAGTGGAAAGTCCTGGTTTGACGCCAAAGAAGTAGACGTAAAGATTACGGAGGTATCTCCTCAGCAAGTGCAGGTAGTGGGCACCGTGGAAACGACAACCAAATAGCAGGCATAAGGAGGAATGAGGTATGAAACACTTTACAATGGGTGAACTTTGTGCCAGTACCACCGCCGACGCTCATGGAATAAAGAATACACCGCCTCTTAAGGAGGCGGGTAATCTGAAAGCCCTTGCCGACAATGTGCTTGACCCGCTCCGTGAATGGTACGGAAAACCTATTACCGTCAATTCAGGGTACCGTTGTCCGCAACTGAACCGGCTGGTAGGAGGTGCGGCAAGCAGCCAGCATCTGAAAGGAGAAGCTGCCGACATTACAGCAGGAAGTAAGGAAGAAAACCGTAAACTCTTTGATTACATCAAAAGCCATCTTCCTTTTGACCAGCTTATCGACGAAAAGAATTATTCCTGGGTGCATGTGTCTTACAAGCGTGACGGAAAAAACAGAAAACAGATTTTAAAACTTTAAAGCACAACAAAATGAAACGGATTATCTTATTTTTCAGCCTGTGCCTGATTACACTGGCTTCTTTTGCGCAGACCGTACTTCCGGCTGCTGAACCTGAAACATCGCTCCTTATCGACCTGGGAAGCTTTACAGGAATCGTAGCCCTGGTTTCTACCTTAGTGACGCAGATTCTGAAAGTTGTTCCGGCTATTTCCGCAAGCAAGCTGACCAAGATTTTGATTTCATGCGGTGTGGGCATGGTGGTATGTATCCTTGCCTGGTTGTTGCAGCTTACTCCGTTACTTACTGGCTATATCTGGTGGCAGGTGCTGATTTACGGACTGGCGGCGGGACTCAGCGGATGCGGATTCTATGATGTGATTAAGGCTATCGGAGCGCTGTTTAAAAAAGAGTAGAGCATTATGGACTATACCCTGTTACAGTCACTGATGGAATGGCTGGCTCCTGCCGGCTGGCTGGTAACTGCTATTGCCTGGTGGCGTGACAGGAAAGTGTACCAGGTCCGTGCAGTGAAAGAAACCGAGGGTACTTACAAGACTCTTTACGATGATCTGAGTGCCACGGTATTGGAAATCAGCAAACAATTACGAAAACAAAACGAACGGAATATCAATCATGAAACGGCTTTACGAAAGATGCATACTTGCAGGTATGCTGACCGCTGTCCTGTCATTATCTTCTTGCGCCAGCAGCAGAAAGGCCAGCTCGGAAACCGTCCGCTCGGACAACCTCCGAACGAGCGTAACCGAGCAAACAACTTACGAGCCGGTCCCGAAGAGGACGGCGACCTGCTCGGTGAGTGCGGAGCAGTGGCTGAACCTGAGTAAGCTTCCTGTCGGATTCGGACTGAACTATCGGAATGACGGTCTGAGTATTGACATACAATCGGACGGAGAAGGTGGCGTGAACGTCACGGCGACAGCCGACAGCACAGGAAGACAGGTGACCGTGACTCGTACGGAAACCGACCACCGCATCCGTGATGAAACTGTGAACAGTGAAGTAAAGGAAACACGCCCCGCAGCGCAGGGATGGCTGACAGGAACAGCCCTGACCCTGCTGGGAATTTTCCTTATCTGGCAACTGATTAAATATCATTTAAGCAAACATTAAAAACGACAAAATTATGGCAGATAAAAGCAACGGACTGATGTATGGTGTGGCCGCCGTAAAGTTCAAGACACCGGAAGGCGAGGAAAAGACGTTGGGCTGGCTGGATGAAAACGGGATGCAGCCGGCAGGAAATGCGCCTACCTTTATGGATGTGAATGCCGCACAGGTAACAGACGGACCGGTAGACAGCATCATGACCAATCCGGGAAGCGATGCGTTCACTATGAACCTTATCAAGCTGGATGCCCAAAGCATGGTCGATGTATTCGGTGGAAAGAAAGAAAAGGATGATTCTTATACTCCTCCGGTTAAGTTTGTAGCAAACGGTGTGCTGACAATATCCATGCATTCCGGACACAGCTTCCGCATATTCAATGCACGTCTGAGCCGTAACGGCTTCCAGAACGGAATCAATATGCAGAATGTACTGGCAATGGGTATCCGTGTGGACATGCTGAAACCTACAGACGGAAAAGACAGACGCTACCGTACTTATCCTCCCGGTGTAACCCCGGATGAAAGTGATGCAACCGCAGACGCAGCAGGATAAGTATGAAGGCACAGGATATAGAACTGCTGGCAGGCATCTCCCTCAGTGACGGGGGAATCAGCCTGCCGCTTCATACGGTACTGAGGAAACGTCCGTTCCGCATTACGATGAAGACACCTACAACCCGCAGCCTGATACGAATCAGCAAGCGTTATCTCCGAATCGGGGTGACTCCTGAAGAATATGACGCATACGACCTGGACCAGCGAATCCGGTTTGTCTTCCTGCATGGGAAGGATATCAGCCGGATAGTGGCATACGGCATTGTTCGAGGTCCTGTACTGGGAAGGTTACTTAACCGCCCGGTGGCATGGATGCTTCGGGAACTGATGACACCCGATGAACTTTCCTCCGCCTGGCGACAGATACTGAGCAGTACATCTACCACGTCTTTCGGGATTATTATCGCATCGGCGGCAGCTCTGAACAAGATGCAGCCCTTAGCGAGCCGGAACGAGAGCGCAAACGACAAGAGGAGTTAAAGAAGGGACATACGGAACCTTCGCATAGCCTTTTCGGCGTAGTAGGTCAGCTGGCCACGGAAACAGGATGGAGCATTGACTACATTCTGGACAAAGTGAATGTAGTTACCCTTCAGCTCATGATGGCAGACATGCCTCACTGGGTTCCACCGCAAAAGCCGGACATGATGCAGCAGATCCGTGAAATGGAGGAACGGGAGAAACAAAGAAACAGTCACAAACAAACAGAAAATTTAAATGCGACAAAGGGAATGAACCCGATGGAGTTCTTTACCCATTATGCGGTAAAGGACTGATTATTTATTTTTATCATTAATTCATTGAAATCATGGCAGTACCTGTACAGGCTCGAAATATTCATGAAAGACCTTACCAAAGCCGGATTACAGTCGGTTGGTAAAAATGTGGATGATGTGGAAACTCAGACTCAACAACTGATATCTGCATTGCAGCAGGTAATTGCCGCACAAAAGAAACAACTTGAAGTAAATAAGGCTGCAGGTCTTAGCTATACTCAGGAAGCCGCCAATATACAGGCACTGACAGGACAGGTACGCGGACTTGAAGCAGGATTGAAGGAACTGAAAAAGACGAAGGAAGAAACCGCAAAAACGCAGGCAATTGACATCGACACCGATGCCGTAACCCGTAAGACCAACAATCTTAAAACACAGTTCAGCCAGGTAGCAAGAGAGCTGCCATCTTTGGCCATGGGGCCGCAGATGTTTATCCTGGCAATCAGTAACAACCTTCCGATGCTGGCGGATGCCATATCGGATGTACGCAAGCAGAATGAATTATTAGCCCAATCAGGGAAAAAGGGCGAGCCGGTATGGAAACAATTGGCCGGTGCAGTATTCTCATGGCAGACTGCACTAGTGGCTGCTATCTCTTTAGGGATTGTATATGGAAAAGAGATTGGAAATTGGGTAAAGAGCCTGGGAAAAGTAAAGAAAGAGCCTGATAGATACTCAGAAAATACAAGACGACTTAAACAAGGTTCAGGTGGAAGGAGGAAAAAGGCTGCAGCCGAGGAAACGACAAAGCTCCGTCTACTTTACACGGCAAGCCAAGATACATCAAAATCTATGAAGGAAAGAAATAAGGTTGTAGATGAATTACAGAAAATGTATCCTTCCTATTTTGGAAAATTGAGTAACGAAGAAATTTTGGCCGGTAAGGCATCTGATGCTTATGACCGTCTGACGAAATCAATAATATCATCAGCTAAGGCAAGAGCAGCCATGAACAAAATGGTTGAGGAACAAGGGAAAATTCTGGAGAATGAGCAAAAAATAAATGATGCGTATTCTAGATTAGATCCTCTTTTATCAAAAATGGAGGCAGCAAAAAAGAAATTAAATATAGCAAAAACATCTGCCAGTCTGAATACCGGAAAACTATCAACTTCCGGAACAAGAAATCTTTCAGTTGGAGGAAATGTCGCAGTTCAGCAGGCTCAATCAGATTATGACCAGTTAAAGAAAGAGACTGATGCTATTTACGAAGAAATTGCTGGATACCGTGCAGCCATATATACATCGAACAAACTATCTAAAGAACTGGAAGGAAGTATACAAGTTGATGATCTGCTTACAAGCGAGAAAGGTAGTACTGGCTCTGGGAAAACCGACTATGCCTCCCAAAGCTTGCCGATGCACGCGTAAAAGCACAGCAAACTACAGAGAAACTGCGTCTGCAAATAATGCTGGAAGGCATCGCAAAGCGAAAAGCGTTGGCCAAACAAGAGTACGACGAACAGCTAGCCGATATTGACAAACAAGAACGGGACACAATCGCTAAAATGGATAAGGCACGAAAGCAAGGTGAAAATATCCCTCAGAGCCAATATGATGCTGTCAGACAGAAATCGCAGGAACAGCGAATTTTGGTACAGCAGTTATACAACGACCAGTTGCTACAGATAGATAAAGAATACAATGACAAGGTCACACAGAAGCTTCATAGACTACAATAAACAATACGGCACATATCAGGAAAAGCGTCTGGCCATTGCAATGGATTACGCCCGGAAGATTGCCGCTGCGGAAACGGAAGGTGATGAATATAAAAAGAAAGCCCTTGAACAGGAAAGGAAAGAATCATTGTCAGCACTCGATTTCAGCGAACTGAAAGACAGTATAGACTGGGAAGTTGTGTTCGGTAACTTGAGTAAGGTGTCAAAGCAGGAGTTGCAGAAAGTAAAATTGCAGCTGAAACAGTTCAAGCAGTCTCCTGAATATAAAAACATGACAGTAGAACAGCAGAAGATAGTCAATGAAGCTATCAGTTCCATACAGGAAAATATTATTGAGCAGGGTGGAATACTTGGAGATTTGCCTGAACAGCTGAAAGAACTGGCATCTGCACAGAATGAGCTGGAAAGGCTGCGCAGAAGGAATACAACGATGCACTGGCTAATGGTACAGAGGTGGAAATTGAAGCTGCACGCAAAAAGAAAACTCAGGCTACTCAGAATGTAATCAACTCGCAGTCGAACGTAAATTTGTCGGCAGAAAAGGCACAGAATAATATCTCTACCGTGATTGATTCTATCTCCAACCTGGGAGAAGCCGGAGCTAGTCTTTCCTCTTTCGGGAATTCAATAGGGACTCTTATAGACGTATTTTCAGAATCGGAACATAAGATAGGAGGAATTGTAGGCGCAATTTTGGGTCTTCTTGATCAGCTTGGTCAGAAAGGAATAATGGGAGTAGCAGATGGAATCCTTTCGAATGTATGGAATCTGGCTGGCCATATGTGGGACACAATAGGAAGTTTGTTCGAGTGAAAGGGTTAGGCGGAATTTTCTATGGTGCAGACTATTCCGGCTACGATAATATGAAAAACCAATACGAGACACTGATTGATATATGGGATTCCCTAATCTCCAAGAAGCAGGAATATATCGACATCGACTACGGAATAGAAGCTCAGAAAGCAGCCGAAGAAGCTAAAAAAAGCGATAGACGTGCAGATTGAACGACAGCGGCAGTTGATGGAAGCTTTTGTCAGGAAGCGGTGCAAGCATCGGTAGTCACTCTCTTGGATACCGTGTAAATGACCGTATGAGCAGTTCGGACTGGGCAAGACTTTCTGAATTGATCGGGAAAAATATACGTGGATTTGGTGACGTGATTAATTTGGATGCGGATGTAATAGGGAAAGTCCTTCAGGACGAAAAGTTTGTGTCTGTACTGACCGCTGTAAACTCTGAGTTTGTGACCTACATTCAGAACATAGACAAATATAGCGAACAGTTGAAGGAAATTGCCGAACAGGAGAAGGAAGCATTTACCGGAGTAAGCTTTGATGAATTCCGTGACAGCTTTGTGAGCATGCTGTCGGATTTGGATGCTACCAACCAGGATTTTGCAGACAATTTTGAAAAATACCTCCAGAACGCCATATTCTCTTCTCTGGTTGCTGGAAAATACAAACAGCAAATTCAGGAATTATATGACACATGGGCTACAAAAGCAGAATCAGGAGGTGAACTGACCAAAGATGAAGCCGGTATATTAAGAAACAAATATCAGGATATTATTAATGATATGCTGGCAGAAAGGGAGCAGATAATGAAAGATTTCGGTTGGTCTTCATCTGCGGATTCCGGAAGCAGCCAGTCTCCCGGCAGCGGTGCACTGACCACCATGAGCCAGGACAGCATATCTACATTTGAAGGAATAGGACGAAACATGCAGACGCATCTGGCAAATACTGACAAGTTCGTGCAGGAAATCCGAAACACGCAGAAGCAGGACAGCCAGACGCTGGCCACCATAGCCGGACACACGGCACACCTGGTGGAGATACACGAGATATTGAGTGATATGAAATTGAACGGTATAACACTGAAATGATATGGATTTGACAGGATACCTAACAATTAACGGAACTGACGTATGGACGGAATACGGTGCTTTCCTGGGGGAGACGGAAGAAGGCGGACACGTAAACATGGATGCTTTGCTTCGAATGCCCAAGGCGAAGGATATTACCACCGTAGACTTTCGCGAACGGAACGGGGTAGAGCTTCCTCAGAACCCGAACGTGAAGCTGGGTAGCATCGAACGCACCTTGCAGTTCTGGCTTCGTGGAAGCTCCGCAGACGACCGACTGGAGAAATACCAGCGTATGATGACGCTGATTACGTCGGAATGCTTGCTATTGCCGTAAAGAATTACCGAACCTACAATATGGTATATCAGGATATGCCGGCAGAACCGGACTGGTACGAAAGCTACGAAGGCAACCGTTTCTATGTGCTGTTCTCCGTAAAGTTTCTGGAGCCGCAGCCATCCGTTTAGGAATCGATTAAACACAGATTAAATGACGATAAAATGGAACTGATAATATACGATAAAGCAAATAACCTTCGACTGACAGCCAGCCCGAACACTTCTTCTTCTGTCACGGAAGAAATAGGTGGAGAATGCAGCGTATCTGCATCCTTCACCCATACCGCATACGTTCCGCTGGATGTGGATGACTATATCGACCTGGAAGGTGTTCGTTTTAAAATTAAGTCCCGTTATCGCCCGAAACAAAAGAACACACAGACTTACGAATACAGCGTGAAGTTCTATGCGCCGATACACGATGCGGAAGACACGCTGATGCTGTTCCAGGAAGGAGGAACTACTTCTGAATTCAGTTATGACGGTGGTCCGCGGGAGCATCTGCAGTTATGGATTGACAACATGAACCGGCGTGCCGGTGGTAACTTGTGGAGCATCGGAACGGTGATTACAGCCGATAACAAGACGATTGATTACCGCAATGTGAAGTGCTGGGATGCGGCTTTCGGAAGCAACGGAATCGCCGCTACATTCGAAACGGAAATGTGGGCAGACGGTTATGTGATTAACCTCTGCAAGGCTGAACGTGGAGAAACTGTGGAATTGGGATATCTCCATGGCCTTACTAATCTGGCACAGGAAGACAACGGAGAAGTGAAATTCTTTACGCGGCTGTTCCCGCTTGGTTCTACGAGAAACATAGATGCAACCAAGTACGGATATTCCCGTTTGCAACTTCCTGACCGCTCTCTATATGTAGATAAAAACGTAGACCTGTATGGAGTGAAGGAAGAAACGGAAGAAGCTGCGTTTGCTGAGATATATCCTCAGTATGTGGGTACTGTTTCATCTGTACGTACGGAAGAGAAAACCAGCGAGGAAGGACGCAAGTACACCGTATATTACTTCAAGGACAGCGGCATGGACTGGAACCCGAAAGACTACGAGATTCCGGATCGGACTATATGTTACAGTTCCAGACTGGCGAGCTGGCAGGTCGTGGAACTGACGGTTCTTTCCAGGCTGCATGGCATGAAGATACACGGGAATGGGAAATCAGCAACGTGTACCCTGATGAAACGACTCAGATTCCTGGAGGTGTGATTATACCAAATCCAGGTGACAAGTATATACCATGGAACTTCGCCATGCCGCAGGAATACATCACCGCAGCGGAACAGGCATACAAGCAGGCAGTAGATGATTTTCTGAATACCTACAGCTTTGACCCGAACAAATACACGGGAACAACTGACCGGAACTACATAGAAAATAATAATACACCACTCCGCATCGGATGGAACGTGCGTCTGTTGTCAGAACAGTATTTCGGATCTACCGGAGGATACAAGGATACACGTATTACCAAGGTGCAGCGCAAGTTGAACGACTTGTGCCAGGCTACGATTACCTGCTCGGATGAAGTAGGGTCGGGGTGGAAATCCTCGGTAGATAACTCGCTGAACTCGCTACGGTATGAGGTAGCCAGACAGGCTGAACAATATGTATATGATGTAATCCGGTCGTTCGATGAAAAAACACCGTCTGATAAGAATATATTCAGTGCATTAAAATCGTTGAAGACACATCTTCGTAAGGATGCGCCTGACCGGACGGAGTTTTTGATGAAACTTCTTGGCGGTATTATATCTCCTTTTCTTACATCTCCCGATTTTGTAACTGGAATGATGGGGACCGGCATGTCATTCTCTTCAGAGGAAGGCGGTGAATCCGTCGGATGGATTGACAAGGCTGTACGTGCGAAAGAAAGCCATCTTACAGTTACTTTCTATCATGGAGACCGAGGCTGGCCGGAGCTTCCATGATGTTTAACTCTTCAGGAGCACGGGCTACGATTACTAAGGTCGAGTTTATAGAAAAAAAGGGAATTCGTTTCAAGGATGGTAAAGGAGTCAAGTTCTCAGACGGGAAAAGAGGTTACTCATCTCCTGGAACTTATGGTTCTGTTTATCGCTGTTACTTCCTTGCAGATGATGGTGAGAAAGCCATAGAAAATCGTTTTAAGCCAGGGAATTTAGTACGCTCACAGTCCTTTAATATTAAGGAAGGCGCGTATGACGGCGTATCCAATCACTATTGGTGGCGTCTGGTGGAAAATGTTGGTGATAACTGGATAGAGGTATCCGTGAGTCATTGTGACGAAGGCAGCGACATACCGGCAGTTGGAGATGTGATGGTACAACTTGGAGACGTATCGGATACGGATTTTCAGGCTGCAATCGTGTTGTCTGCATACGGAGACGGTGCGCCTTCTCTTACCTTCTATCAGGGGATAAGTTCTTACTCCCTCTCCGGGAAAGATATAGTTTCAATCGGATATGATCGTCTAACTAAAGAAGGATACTTTAATGTTTATGGAAAGACATATATCGGTAATAGGGACAAGACAAATTATATCAGACTTGCTTCTGGAGAAATAGAGGTACGTGCAGCAAGAATATTGTTGTCAAATGGTGAAAGCGTTGTAGATGTAGCAGAGAAAAATATCTCAATTAAACTTGGTGCTACGGGTATTGACATCGAAAAAATGAGATTGTTATTTCTTCAGATAAGTTTAAAATTAAAAGTTCTGAAGGGAAAGGAATAGCCGTGTTTACGGTTAAAAATGGGAAACCACTTCTTCTTACAGAGTGCATAGATGTAAACTCGTTAAAAGTGAAACATCTGGATGGTGCAGACGGTACATTTTCGGGTGAACTGAAAGCCGCTAAAGGTACTTTTTCCGGAACAATATCTGCCGATGGTGCTAAGATTGGAGGTTTCACTATAGACAACGGTTCCTTGAATTGGAAGGGAATGGATTTTTTCGGCAATGATAGCAGGAGTATACGGATTGGTGTTCCTACGGATGATAACAGTGGTATGATTGACATAAATTTCAATGGTGCGACTGACGGGAAATTTGGGGTTAAAGTAATTGGAAGCAATGACGGTGGAGCATGCATCTATGCTTCAAGGAACGGTACTAGCAAGCCACATAGTTCTAATACTTATGCCGGATATTTTGACGGAGGAGTACATGTAAACGGAAATCTTTATACCAATATGATATTGTCTAATGAGTTCGGTACCGGATGGTCATTGCAAGCCGATGGATCATATACATACAAAAAAGGAGCAACGAGAACAATATCATGGACTATACGGAATGGTTCGATACCTTCAACGTATAAACTGGTTTTTGAAAATGGAATTTTAGTCGATTAATCATGAAAATAGATTTTAAGAAATTTAAGAAGTACACGAAGATAGATAAATCCGATTTCGTGGAGATTGATGTCAGAGAAATGTTTGCAGATAACATTTTCAATGTGACAGGAGTTGGTATTGCTGATTTAAAATTGGCTGAGAAAATTTTTTCCAGCGATGGCGATACCGAATTTTCAGATGATGAAGTTAACAGGGTAAGACATCATGCAGCGTCGCTTCTTCCATGGTTTCTTGCTGGGCTTAATGATGCAATGAGATAATTATAATATACAATGTTGGTAATATCATTAATAACTATAAATTAAAAACAATTATGGCAGCAGAAGAAGATTTTGTATTAAGCTTTACAGGTGAAGAAACTGACAATCTATTGAAACATACAGAAAGTATGAAGAATCAGACAACGGCAGAAGATGGTGAAACGGTACAGGTGTACGATACAAACGGCGTTCCGCATAAGGTGTCGAAAACGGAGCTGCTGAAAAAGTCTACACTGGCTCTCCCTGCTTTGGAAGACATCTCCAGTTTTGTGGCCGTGAATGCCGATGGAAATGCAATCGGATTGATGACAAAGAACAGGTTGCGTCAGTTCTGGCGGGACTGATGGGTGGATTTATAAGGAGAAGCCCAGTTTCAGAATCTTTCGACTCCTGTATAAATCAGGGCGTTTATAATATCAATAAAACCACTTGTCCATCCGCTGTAAACTATCCTCCAAGTATAATCTATGGGCTTCTATTTGTATTCAGTTCATCAAATGGATGGGTTTCACAATTTGCTCATAATCTAGAGAATAACACAATACACACAAGAATAAGAAATGAAGGAGGAGGATGGACCGAATGGAAACAGTGATAATTCTGTCCATTCAGTCCATTGTCCATTACTTATTTTTGCCCTTTGATAAGGCGTTCCAGTAAATATCTCTACTAGTATCTGAAATGCACTTTGATCAGATTTCGCCGAAAGCAGGAAGCCAAAATACCCATTTGTGTTTGTTGAGCCATTCTCAGCATAATAATATCCATCTTCAATATTGTTCGCGTCAACCACTTTGCGTCCACGATAGGCGAAGGGGAATTGTATTAGTTCCGCCAGACAGATTTAGCACTGGCGGGACTTATTGGAACAGTAACTGGGGCAAAAGACGGTTTAATGAGCAAATCCGGATTCATAGAAAGAGGAGATATATCAGATGCAAATACCCGATTTTCTGGATTTCTTCGGCTCAAAGGGGACGCCCAATACCCCATACCCGTCTGAGCATGGTATCTTAGTATCTATTTCAACAAGTACTGTATGTTTACAGTTCTTTTTTGAGAGGTTGGCCTGTCGAATTATACTGGAGAAGCCTTTGGGACACCTGGAATTCTTGGAATCGAATCGGTTAATCAGCTTAGTTGTCTCCATTCGCTCCAGTTATCAATACCCCAGCTCATTCTTTTGTATGATGTACCGTTATCTCCAACAGCGATTTGAGATATTGAACCACCAGCACCATCGCGGAATACAATAATATGTCCAAGTTGTATCGGATAATGTTTTGATGAAATATCTTCTCCGTAGCAATATACGGCATAAAACCCTGATTCTGTTAGTGAATT
>VOFG01000300.1_pt1 | contig 70911 bp, 78 predicted proteins | sample 5384171 | NCBI WGS metagenome assembly VOFG01 (sample SAMN12384726, study PRJNA508395) | human gut metagenome | isolation source: healthy gut F | host: Homo sapiens
CCGTCGATGATGCCGTACAGGGCGCTCTGGGAGAACGTGACTTTGCCGCTCAGGCCACAGGCCTCCAGCTGCTTGGGCACCAGATGCTTGCGGGCAATGTTGTATTTTTTCCACCCGAGTATAGCTGGGCAGCTCGATGACGTCCATACGGTCGCGCAGCGGGCCGGGGATGGCGCTCAGATCGTTGGCCGTGGTGATAAAGAGCACATGGCTCAGGTCAAACGGCATATCAATGAAATGATCGTTGAACGTGCTGTTCTGCTCCGGGTCCAGTGCCTCCAGCAGCGCGGCGGCCGGGTCACCCCGGAAATCGCCCGCCAGCTTGTCGATCTCATCCAGCAGCATCAGCGGGTTGGAGCTCTTGGCCGTGATCATAGCCGTGATGATCTTGCCCGGCATCGCGCCGATGTAGGTGCGCCGATGGCCGCGGATCTCAGCCTCATCCCGCACACCGCCCAGGCTCAGGCGGACATACTTGCGGTTCAGGCTCTCGGCAATGGAGCGGGCAATGCTGGTCTTGCCAACACCCGGAGGGCCGACGAGGCAAATGATCTGGCCCTTGACATCCGGGGCCAGCTTGCGGACAGCCAACACTTCCAGAATGCGGTCTTTGACCTTTTTCAGGCCATAGTGGTCGCGGTCCAGGATGCGCTGTGCCTTGGCAATATCGAGGTCATCCTCCGTGAACGTATTCCAGGGCAGGTCCAGGCAGGTATCCAGATAGGTGCGGATGACCGTGCCCTCCTGATTGCTGCTCTGCATCTTGGAAAGGCGATCCACTTCTTTGAGGAGCTTCTTCTCCCGGTCGGCATCCAGATGCAGGGCCGTGATCTTGCGGCGGTACTCCTCCGCCTCGGCGGTGGTGTCGTCGTCCTCGCCCAGCTCCTCGCTGATCATGTGCAGCTGCTCGTGCAGGTAGTAGTCGCGCTGGTTTTTGTCCATCGCTTCGTCCACTTTCTGGGCGATCTCTTTGTCGATCTCCAGCATCCGGCGCTCCCGGTGCATCTTTTCAACCAGCAGGCGCAGGCGGCCCATCAGCGTCCCCTCGTCCAGAATGGCCTGTTTGTCCTCAAAGCGGAACAGAAGGTTTGCCGGGATGTACTCGACAGGAAGGCGGGGTCCGTTGCTGGTGGTGACCGCGAACACCACATCCTTGCCGATGTGGGGTTCAGGTTGAGCAGCTCGTCGAAACTCTTTTTTGACGTTGCGGACCAGCGCATCCGCTTCGGCCTCTTCTCCGGTTTTCACGGGGCGCACCGGGGCGGGCGGACCGAGGCCAGCAGGAAGCTGCCGTCCGTGTCCGATCTGGGTGAGCTTGGCGCGGTATTTGCCCTCCACCAGGATGCGGACGAGGTCATCCGACACCCGCATCACCTGCTTGATCTCGGCTACGACGCCGTAATGATACAGGCCGTCGGCGGCATTGGGGTCGTCGGCCTTCATGTCCTTCTGGGCAATGAGGAAGACGTTGGAATGATTGCTGACCGCCCACTCCACCGCGGCAATGCTCTTTTCGCGGCCCACTTCAAAGTGAAGCAGGTTGTTGGGGAAAACCACAAGCCCCCCGCAGGGCAATGGCGGGCAGATGGAGAATGTTCCGCCCACCCGGACCGTAACTTTTTCAGACATATGCAAAACCTCTTTATTCTCCACGATGTTCGTGGGTGTTGTAACCGAGACGACCCAGTGCGGGCAGGATGGCGCGGGAGGGTAACGGACGTCAGTGCGCCCATCACAAGCCCCAGCACCAGCATGACCGGCGCGTAGTAAAGGGAGACGGCGGTGGAAAGGATCACGCTGGCTCCCAGAAGCTGACCGATGTTGTGGGCCAGTGCACCGCAGACCGACAGGATATACCATGTCGGCCGCACCGGGAAATGATAATACAGCAGCCACATCACCAAAAGCGAGAACAGACCGCCGCACAGCGAGAGGAACCCCGCCGTCCAGCCGGACACCAAAAAACGAAGAGCGCCTTGAGGATATCCAGCACCAGCGCCTGTTTCGGCCCCATAAAAAACAGGGCGTACATCACCACAATATTCGCCAGCCCCAGCTTCATGCCCGGCAAAGGCCGGGGATGACGAGGGTGCCCTCGATGAACGAGAGCGCCATCGCCAGCGCGAACAGCAGCCCGGAAAGGGCGATGCTGTGGGTCTTGGAGTCATTGCGGCGGTTCTTTGGCATGTTGGCTGCTCCTTTGGTCGTTATTCTTCTGCGGCTCCCTGCTCGTACTGCTCCTGTTCCTCCATGGCCTTTTCCCATGCGGCGAAAAGCTCGTCCTGATGGAAGCGCAGGTCGCTGAGCTCGTCGCTCTTTTCCCGCAAAAGCTGGGGGTCGTTGTAGACCTCCGGCGAGTTGATCTCGTTGTCCAGTTCCACCTCGCGGGCACCGCACGCCTCCATCTCGTCCTCACAGGCCTTGATCTTGGCACGCAGCTCGGCGCGGCGGCGGCGCTGCCCCTTGCCGTAACCGGCCTTGGCAGGCTCGGATGATTTTTCAGGCTGGGCGGCGGCAGGAGCACTGCGGCCCATCAGAGCGTCGTAGCTGGGGTAGAGCGTCGCCTTGCCGTTCTCCAAATAGAGGATCGGGCAGCCGAGGCTGTTCATCAGGTGGCGGTCATGGGTGACCATCAGCAGAGTGCCGGTGTAGGCCATCAGCGCCTCGGTCAGGTTCTCGCGGGTATAGATATCCAAGTGGTTGGTGGGCTCGTCGAGGAAGAGCAGGTTTGGCCGCTCCAACACGATCTCAGCGAAGCGCAGCCGGGCCAGCTCGCCGCCGGACAGGGCTTCGCAGGGCTTGAAGACCGTTTCGCCCCGGAAACCCAGCTTCGCCAGATGGCTGCGGACTTCCAGCTCGGTCATCCGGGGGTATTTGTTCCAGATGACGTCAATGACCCGGCCTTGACCCAAACGGTTCTGCTGCTGGGCAAAGATGCTGGGGCGGGCGCCGGTGCCAAGCCGCACCATACCGCCGGAGGGGCGGCGCTTGCCGTCCAACACCTGCATCAGGGTAGATTTGCCCGCGCCGTTGGGGCCCGCAATGACCAGCCGCTGCCCGCGGCAGACTGTATAGGTGAAGGGTTCCAGCAGGGTGCGCTCCCCGATGCGGATGGTCAGATTCTTCATCAGCACCAGCTCGTTCCACGGCTCCACGTCGTATTCGAAGCGGAACTTGAGCTGATTCGTCTCATCTTTGGGCGCTTCGGTGATCTCCAGCTTTTCCAACTGTCTGCGGCGGCTCTGGGCCATTTTGGTGGTGGAAGCGCGCACAAGGTTGCGGTCCACGTAATCCTGCAATTTCTCTGCCAGCGCCACATCGGCGTCGTGCTGCTTCTGGCGCAGCGCATCGGCCGCTTCCTTCTGGGGCAGATAGGCCGAAAAGTTGCCCTTGTAAGTCGTCATGGTCTGGAACGAGACTTCCCAGATCTTCGTACAGACGTTATCGAGGAAGTACCGGTCATGGCTGACGACGAGAACCGCGCCGGAATACCCCTTGAGATAATTTTCCAGCCACTCCATTGTTGCAAAGTCGAGGTGGTTGGTTGGCTCGTCCAGAATCAGGACGTCCGGCTTCTGGAGCAGCAGCTTTGCCAGCCGCAGCCGGGTCAGCTCGCCGCCGGAGAGGACCGCGATGTTCTTGGTCCACGTGTCCTGCGCAAAGCCCATGCCGGACAGCACCTTTTTGATGTTGACGTCCATATTGTACCCATCGGCTGCGTCGATGATGTTCTGGAGCGCATCGTGCTGTTCCAGCAGCGAAGCATCCTCCGGAGAGGCCGCCATCCGGCGTTCCAGAATCTGCATCTGCGCCATGGCATCCAGCACATGCGCAAAGCAGGAGCGCATCTCGCCGTAGATATCCAGCGTAGGGTCGAGTTTTGCGTTCTGTTCCAGATACCCGAGGGTAACGCCGTGGGTCACGCTGAACTCGCCTTCGTAATCTGTATATTCGCCGGTCAGGATCTTCAGCAGGGTCATTTTGCCCGCGCCGTTCTGGCCGACGATTCCGATGCGGTCTTCCCGCTCGACACTGGCGGTGACGTCGTGCAGGACGATCTTTTCACCGAAGCTCTTGCCCAGTTTTTCCAAATGTATCAGCATTGTTGTTCATCCAATCTTTTGTTGCCCTTGCCGCACAGCGCCGGAACTTACAGCTGATGGCGGCGGTTCTTCACCCCGACGTTGGCCAGTTCCTCCGGCTCCATGACCAGAGGGTACAGCTCTTCAAGGTTCGAGATCTCATACGTCGGGCAGACCTTGCCCGGATTTTCGGCGTGGTTCGGGTTATACCAGCAGGTGTCCAACCCGGCGTTGATGCCGCCGTGAATGTCGCTGGTCAGGCTGTCGCCCACCATCAGCACATGCTCCCGGTTCTCCACGCCCAGCGAGCGGAGGGCCGCATCGAAGATCTTGCGGTTCGGCTTTTCACTGTCCAACTTTTCGGAGACAAAGACCTCCTCGATGAAGTCCTTCATGCCGGATTCCGCCACCCGGCGGGACTGCACCCGGTCAAAGCCATTGGTCACGACGGCCAGCGTCGCCACCTCGGAGAGTTCCTTCAGCACATCCAGCACATTGGGGGCGGCGAGGTCGGGGTGGGTGGAGAGCTGGTCGAGATAGAACTTATTCATCTCCGCCCCATTGCCCGCAGCATCGACCGCTTTCAAAAAGCGGGTGAAGCGCTCGGCCATCAGCTTGTCGCGGCGGAGCTGGCCTTTTTCCAACTGACGCCACAGTTCTTCGTTGATGGTGCGGTAGGTCTGGACCGTTTCGGCGTCCGGCTCAATGCCGTAATTGCGGAGCGTGTCCGCCAGCGCCTTGCTCTCCGCGGCGTCGAAATCAAGCAGGGTATTGTCTGCATCGAACAGGATGCAATAGTATTTTGCCATAGATCGTTTTCCCCTCTTATCGATTGTTTTTCAGGGGACCTTGTCCCCTCACCGGAGCCATTTTTTCAAAGCTTCAGGAACAGCGAGAAGCCAGCCCCGCCCCGGCAGAGCTGGCTTCGCCTTATTCCTCGACTACTTCATACGTTTCATCGTCGGTTTGTTCCGGACGGTTGTCCTCACAGCGGGAAGTATCGGGATCGGAGCAGGGATTTTCCGGGCACTTCGACATTTCGGATTCCAAAACGCCGTTGTCCACATTTTCCCAGTCCATCTCGTACCAGTCCACGCTGCCGTCGGTCACATTCTCTTCTCCGGGAAGGCCCGGAACACGGATCTCTTCACAAAACATCCGCTCACGCTCCCTTCTGCCCAGCTTATGCAGCGGAGCGCAAAAAGGTCAGCGGCTGGCAGAGCCTTCGGTTTCCGTGTTTTCGGCAGTGCTGGAAGCGGGCAGGTCGTTCTCGGCCTTGCTCTCGCTTTCCGCCTTGGACTCGCTGTGGGAAGGAGCGGTCTCCTCGCTCTTGGATTCACTGGTCGACTCGGCCTTGGATTCGCTCTTGGACTCCGATGCGCTGGACGCCGAGCTGGAAGAATGCTCCGAGCTGCTGGAAGCGCTTTCGGCGGTGCTGTGGGAAGAGCTGGACGAGGACGCGGGCTTTTCCTCCGAATTGCCGGAGCTGCTGGATGTACTGCCGGAGCTTGCTCCGGAAGAAGAGCTGCTCGACGCGCTCGAATGGGACGAACTGCTGGAGGCGGCCTCGCCGCTGACGGTCAGCGTCAGGGTGTTGCTGCTCACCTTGCAGTCGTTGTAAGTGACCACAGCGTAGATCTTATAACTGCCGTTTGCAACAGAGGATGCCGGGACGGAGACGGTCGTCTGGCCGGCAGCGGCCTTAACTTCCTCGCCGTTGGCGTACCAGCGGATCGTATCGCTGCTGGCGTACTTGCCGCTGATTTTTGCGTGGAAGATATAGGAGCCGCCGAACAGGCCCTTGCCCTCGCTGCTGACCTCCACCGACACGGCGGCGAAGACGGCGGTCACATCGAGGTTCTGCTTGAACTTCGTGTCCGTGCGGGTCTTGCTGGTCACGCCGTCGCTCCACTTGACGAAGACATGCCCTTCGGCGGGCACAGCCGTCACACTGACAGTCTGGCTTGCATCGGTGATGCTGCAGCTCAACGAAGTCTTGCCGGATTCGTTCCCGGAAGCCAGCGTGCCGCCGCCGTTCTTATCGACCTGATAGCGGGCTTCATAGTGGACCGCCTCGACCGAGCTGCTGGTGCTCTCGCTGGCGGCTTCCGAGCTGGGGGCCTGAACCGCAGAGCTGGGGTTCGAGACATATTCCAGCGTGCGGATCGGAATGTTGTTGGTATCCGGGCGGTTGTCGGTGGTCTCGTAGGCGTGGGTGCGCAGATAGTTCAGCGCAGCCTTGAGACCGGCGCTCTTCAGATGGATGTCACCACTGGTGTAATAATCTGCTTTGCCATAGCCGTCGTCCCCCTTGAGGGTCTCGGCGGTGTTCAGGAACTTGAGGCCCAGCTGCTCACACATGCTGAGCAGAGCCATGTTCATATCGTCGATCTTGGCCTGATCCATGTGGGGATAGGTCGAGTGATCCGCCGGGATGGGCGGGATGGTGTTGACGATGATGTCGGTGTACGGGTAGCTTTCCCGGATAGCCTGTACCAGAGCGGTGTAGTTGCTGATGAAGTCAGCCACTTCCATGCCGGTATCGTTGGTGCCGAGGGTGATGACCACGCGGCGGGGCTTCATCATGGCGACAGCCTGTGCGATGGTGTAGGAATTGCTGTCCTTCTTAAAGGTGACGATCCCTTCGTGCAGCGCCACCTGCGTGCCGATGCCCTCCTTGGCGCAAAACTGCTGCAGGGAGATCAAGCCGTTGTTGTAGAGGCGGACGGTGTTGGAATCGCCGAGAAAAAGAGTTTCGTCCTGATAGGACTGGCCTGCGTCGGCCGTCTCGGTCAGCAGGGCGGAGGAGGTGTTGTCGATCTGGTAATGGCCGGCCAGATCATTGCTCCCCGCCGGAGCGTCTGTCGTCATGGAGTCCGCATCGGGGACAGCCGGGGTTTCCCCTTTGCCCCGCTTGAGCAGGGTCAGGGTGATGCCGATGGTCAGCAGAGCCGCCAGCGCGCATACGACGCAGACCAGAACCGCCTGCCGCTGCAAAGGAGTCATGGATTGCTTGTCCGATTGTGTCCTAGGATTCATATGATTCACCTTATCGTTGATTCGTTGTCAGATCAGACGTTCAGAAGCGCGTCCGCAAGGGCGGCGCAGCTTTCGGCGTAGAAGACCGGGTGGAAGGGTTCCAGCTCTTCCCGGCTGCCGTAGCCGTACAGGGCTGCGGCCGCATCCAGATGGCAGTCTGCCGCGCCGCGCATATCGTCATTGCGGTCACCGACCATCAGCACCCGCTTGCCCTTGGCACAGGGCTGCTCCAGCACATAGCGGACGACCTCCGTCTTGGTATCGCGGCTTTCGTCCATGGACGCGCCGCCGATGAAATCAAAATAGGGAGCCAGCCCCTGCTCTTCGAGGATGGGGGCCACGACCTTGGTGGGCTTAGAGGTGGCGGTACAGAGCACATAGCCCGCTTCCTTCAGGCGGCGGAGCATTTCGACGGCTCCGGGGTAGGCATTGCCTTCATGGCTGCCCTTGGCCGCGTAGCTCGCACGGTAAAGTTCGGTGGCCTTCTCGATCTTCTCCGGGTCAGAAAAGTGTTCGCCGAAGCTTTTGCGGAGCGGCGGGCCGAGGTAGCGGCGAAGATCGACGCTGGTGATGTCCACATTCATTTTATGGAAGACCTCTTCCAATGTATTCAGGATGCCGGGGGCGGAATCGATCAGGGTCCCGTCCACGTCGAATAAGATCACGTCATAGTGCTGCAAGGCTTTTCCCTCTCTTTCACACATATACATGGGATAGTATAGCACAGTTTTCCGTTTTCATCAATTCCGACAAATCATTTTTCCCTCTTTTGTCGAGATTGTTCATGAAATCGCCACAAATAAAAAAGCCTGCCCGGCAAACGATGCGGACAGGCAGGGGCAACCGCCGTTATTGCGCGGTGGAGGTGCCGGAGCAGTTCTCGGCAGAGGGGTAATAGAGGTTGTTGGAGATAAACTCCAGCTTCTCCTTGAGCACAAGCTCCAGATTGGCGACGGCATGGACCATGTTAGTGGCGGAGTCGTTGATCTCCAGCAGCTTGCACAGATCCACTGCCTCCATCGCCATGGCCGTTTTCATCTTCTGGCTCTCGGCGCAGAGGATGTGGCTCAGGGCAGATTCCTGCAGCGCGATGCTCTCCAGCAGATCAATGACCGCCTGATCGAGGGTGACGCGGGGCAGTGCGGGGCATTCCAGAGGGGTGCAGTTGGTATCAGCCATAAATGGGATCATCCTTTCTATATAAGGTGTAGCCCATTGTATGCCCGTTTCCCCGCCGTTGTCACTTCTCCGGCTCGGTGTCCTTCTGGGCCGAAAGCTTCTCGATGACATCGCGGTAACCGCCGGCGCCGTACTGGATGCAGCGGTTGATGCGGCTGATGGTGGCTGTGCTGATCTCCACCTTCTTCACGATCTGGTCGTAGGTGCTGCCGCCCAGCAGAAGCTTCGCTGCTTCCAGCCGCTGCGCCATGTCGGAGATCTCTTTCACGGTGCACAGATCCTCGAAAAAGTTGTAACACTCCTCCCGCGTTTCAAGGCTCAGGAACGCATCGAACAATGCGTCCGTCATCGGGTTCTTTCTGGGGTTTCTCTCAGCCATAGCGGCCTCCTTTGCGGCAAGTACCGGGTCATAAAGTTGATCGATGATTTTGTATTATTACTTTAGCACTTGAAAGTGTGAAAGTCAAGTATTTTTATAAAGTGAGCCTTTTTCATTTGACATCGTGTGAAAGTTTCTTCGTTTCACACGTGAACAAAAAATCACCTAAAAGTTGTTACGGATTTTTTTATTGAATTGGCACATCCACTGAACTTGTTCCAAATATATTGACAAATTATGAAATCGGCGATAAAGTATACACAATTTTCGGGCAAAGATGCCACGGCGTGACCTCTTTGTCTCACGAAAAGAAAGGAAAGAGGTAAAAAGAAATGAACACGCTGGTCATCGTTTTGATCGCAGCTGTGTGTCTGTTGGGAGCTTACACCTTCTACGGACGCTGGCTGGCAAACAAGTGGGGCATCGACCCCAAAGCCAAGACTCCCGCAGTCGTCCACGAGGATGGCCGCGATTATGTCCCGACGAACGGCTGGACCGTTTTCGCCCATCAGTTCAGCTCCATCGCAGGTGCCGGCCCTGTCACCGGTGCCATTCAGGCCGCAGCCTTTGGCTGGCTGCCCGTTCTGCTGTGGGTCCTGATCGGCGGCATCTTCTTTGGTGCTGTGACCGACTTCGGCGCTCTGTATGCTTCCGTCAAGAACGACGGCAAGTCCATGGGTATGCTGATTGAGAAGTACATCGGCAAGACTGGCCGCAAGCTGTTCCTGCTGTTCTGCTGGCTGTTCTGCGGCATCGTCATCGCAGCATTTGCTGACATGGTCGCCGGCACCTTCAATGCCTTTGGCACCGATGGTGCTCTGGTGGAGGCCGCACAGACCAACGGCGCTGCCGGCATGGTCTCCATCATGTTCATGGTGTTCGCTGTCGTCTTCGGCCTGATCCAGAAGAAGTTCAGCTTCTCCGGCTGGAAGGAGAGCGTCATCAGCATCGTCTTCATCGTTCTGTCCTTCGTGATCGGTGCAAACTTCCCCATCATCTTGGGCAAGGCTGCATGGAGCTACATCACCTTCATCTACATCTTCTTTGCAGCCGTCCTGCCCATGTGGCTGCTGAAGCAGCCCCGTGACCACATGACCACCTTCATGTTCGTGGCTATGATCGCAGGTGCCGTGGTCGGTCTGCTGGTCGCACATCCCACCATGAATCTGCCTGTCTTCACTGGTTTCACCAATGAGACACTGGGCACCATGTTCCCCATCCTGTTCGTCACCGTTGCCTGTGGTGCGGTTTCCGGTTTCCATAGCCTTGTTTCTTCCGGTACTTCTTCCAAGACTGTTGAGAACGAAAAGGATATGCTGAAGGTCGGCTACGGCGCCATGATCCTCGAAAGTTTGCTGGCTTTTCTGGCCCTGTGCGTTGCAGGTGCTGCTGCCGCTGCGGACGGCACCCCTGCTGCAGGCACCCCGTTCCAGATCTTCAGCCGCGGCGTTGCCGGTTTCTTTGAGATGTTCGGCATTCCCGCCTACGCCGCTACCGTTTTCATGACCATGTGCGTTTCCGCTCTGGCTCTGACCAGTCTGGATGCCGTGGCCCGCATCGGCCGCATGAGCTTCCAAGAGCTGTTCAGCGTCGATGACATGGAGCATGCGGAGGGCTGGCGCAAGCTGTTCTGCAACGTCTACTTCTCCACCTTCATCACTCTGGTGTTCGGCTTCATCCTGACCAAGATCGGCTACGCCAACATCTGGCCGCTGTTCGGTTCCGCCAACCAGCTGCTGAGCGCTCTGGTTCTGGCCACCCTCTGCGTCTTCCTGAAGGTCACCGGCCGCAACAACAAGATGCTCTTCCCCCGCTGGTCATCATGCTGTGCGTCACCTTCACCGCTCTGGTCCAGCGTCTGATCGCGATGGTCAAGGCCATCAGCGCAGCCGCTTCGGTGGGCATCCCTGCTGGTGAGACCACTTGGGGCGCTGTGTTCATCGCCAACGGTCTGCAGCTGATCCTCGCAGTCCTGTTGATCGTTCTGGGCCTGAACATTGTGTTCCACTCCTTCTCTGCTTACAAAAAGGCTGAGCACAACAGCGAAGCCAAAATCTGAGGTTTTCACGGTTTTACCGTAAAACGATAAAAATCTCCCACTGACGACATCGAACCCGTCAGTGGGAGATTTTATTTTATCCTTTTCAGGTCACAGCATCTTCACCATAATGATCTCATCCCGGTAGGTGCCGTCTTTCAGCTTAAGGCCCGGGGCTGGATGCCGTAGCGCTCAAACCCAAACTTCTCATAGAGATGGATGGCGCGGGTGTTATCGCTGTACACCCCCAGCTCCAGCTGTTCGAAGCCGTTGGTACGGGTCTGGTCGATGGCCAGCTGCATCAGATAGCTGCCCAGGCCGCAGCCCCAATACTCTTTCCGGACAGAGATGCCCATTACGGCACGATGGCGATACTTGATGTGCGGCCGCACCTGTGCAACGCCAAACTCCCCCACCAGCTTTTCTCCGGCAAAAGCGCCCACCTCAAAGTTCACAGGGCTTTCCCCGTAGCCTGCGAGCCCGTTCCGCATGGCTTCCAGACTCTCCCCTTCTTCCGGGTATCGGGCCATAAAATATGTTTCGCTGTAGATCGCATTGCGGAATGCGACCAGAGCCTCCGCATCATCGGCGCATAAGCTGCGCACCGTCAGCGCTTCCCCGCTGGGCAGTGTGAACGTTCTGGGCTCGATCTTCATCTTCCCTCTTCTCCCCTCGTTTGAATTGTTTCTATCATAACACAACTGCAGCACGAACGCAAACAAAAAGAGCCGCAACACCCTGTGACAGGCACTGCGGCTCCCATTTTCAGCTTGGAAGCTTAAATCACTTCACCATGCTTGCGACTTCAGCAGCGAAGTCGTCAGCACGCTTCTCAAGGCCCTCGCCCTTCTGGAAACGAGTGAACTTGACGATCTTGATGTCGCCGCCCAGATCCTTTGCGACCTTAGCGGTGTACTGAGCAACAGACAGGTCGCCGTCCTTGACGAACTCCTGATCGACCAAGCAGCTCTCCTTGAAGAACTTCTTGATCTTGCCCTCGATCATCTTCTGCTTGACTGCATCCGGCTTGTTAGCGTTCTTCGGATCGCCAGCCATCTGAGCGAGCATGATCTCCTTCTCCTTGGCCACGACCTCGGCGGGGACGGAAGCCTCATCGACGTAGCTGGGGTTAGCAGCTGCGACCTGCATAGCGATGTCCTTGCCGTAAGCAACGAACTCGTCCTTTGCGTCGATGTCGTTGGTGGTCTCAAAGTTGACCAGAATGCCGTGGGTGCCGCCGCCGTGGACGTAAGCAGAGCAGACGCCCTCGTAACGGACGAAACGGCGAACCTTGATGTTCTCCTTGATGACGAGGATCAGGTTCTTCAGAGCCTCATCCACAGTCTCGCCGGACTCGGTCTTGCAAGCCATCAGAGCCTCAACGTCAGCAGGGTTCTGCTTCATGATGACCTGAGTTGCCTCCTTGACAAAAGCAACGAACTTGTCGTTCTTAGCGACGAAGTCGGTCTCAGCGTTGACTTCGATGACGACGCCGACCTTGCACTTCGGGCAGTACTCCGCGTAGACCATGCCCTCAGCAGCAGTACGGCTTGCCTTCTTTGCAGCGGTAGCCAGACCACGCTCACGCAGGATCTCGACTGCCTTCTCGAAGTTGCCGTCGGCCTCGGTCAGTGCCTTCTTGCACTCCATCATGCCGCAGTCGGTCTGCTTGCGCAGCTCCATAACGTCCTTTGCAGTAATAGCCATTTTTATTCTCCCTTACACGTTATTAAACGGGTTTGTTCGGAATACGGAATAATCAGGCGTTTGCTTCCTCAGCGGGAGCTTCCTGATTGCCCTGCTTGCCTTCCAGAACAGCGTCAGCCATAGCGCCGGCGATCAGCTTGACAGCGCGGATTGCGTCGTCGTTGCCGGGGATCACGTAATCGATCTCATCGGGGTTGCAGTTGGTATCGACGATAGCAACGATGGGGATGTTCAGCTTGCGAGCCTCAGCAACAGCGATGCGCTCCTTGTGAGGATCGACGATGAACATAGCCTTCGGCAGGGTCTTCATGTTCTTGACGCCGCCCAGATACTTGTCCAGCTTCTCCATCTCCAGCTCCAGCTTAGCCACTTCCTTCTTGGGCAGCAGCTCGAAGGTGCCGTTCTCCTTCATCTTAGCCAGCTGATCCATGCGGTCGATGCGCTTACGGATGGTGCGGAAGTTGGTCAGCATACCGCCCAGCCAGCGAGCGTTGACATAGTGCATACCGCAGCGCAGAGCCTCCTCACGGATGGACTCCTGAGCCTGCTTCTTGGTGCCGACGAACAGGATGTCGCCGCCCTCAGCTGCAACTTCCTTCACGTAGTTGTAAGCCTCATCCAGCTTCTTAACGGTCTTCTGCAGATCGATGATATAGATGCCGTTGCGCTCGGTGAAGATATACTTCGCCATCTTGGGGTTCCAGCGGCGGGTCTGGTGACCGAAGTGCACACCTGCTTCGAGAAGCTGCTTCATAGAAACGACTGCCATAGTAAAAATACCTCCAAATATTGTTTTGCCTCCGTACACCGTGATCGGCGCACCGTATCGGACGGGGCCGACTGCCCTCCACCCGGATGGGCACAAAAGGGCATAGTGATACGTGTGTAATGCTAAGTAATAATAGCACAAAAAAGAGACCGTTGCAAGAGGTTTTCTCTGTTTTTTACAAAAAGATTCTGCAATTTTCTCTTATTTGCTGTTCTGGCTGCTGCCAAGGTTCCCCATTCCCATCCGGCTGAGGGCGTAGCCCTTGCCGAACATGAGATCGTATTGGAGCAGCCAGTGGTTCGTGCTCCACGTCTGCTGCAATGCGCTGGGCGTCTGGGTGGTGGTGCCGTCCCGGTTCAGGATGGTGCCGCGGGTGTTGGAACGGTAGGCCGCCTGAAGCTGGCGGGTCAGGTACTGGAAGTAGAGCGGGGACTTCAGGCCGTAAATGTTCATCATCACCGGGGAGATATCGTAAGCGGCGATGGTGCCCAGATCCACCGGCTTGTCGGTGTAGTTCGACCACATGAGCAGCGTGGTCTGGTGGAGCTTCGGGTCCGCACTGGAATCGCTGGCGTAGCCGCTCTTGGTAAAGACATCGTAGTTGGAGTCAATGGGGTGGTAGTGGTCACCCCAGAAGACCAGGATGACCGGCTCGTCCACCTGAGAGAAGTATTCCGTCAGCTTGCCGAGCATCGCGTCGGCGTCCCGGATGCCGGTGGCGAAGTCCTCCAAGGCACCCAGCGTACTGCGGCTGATGCCGGAAGGGGCATTCAGCACCTTCACCCGCTGGTCGTCCGGGTAGTTGTCCTTATTATAATTGGTGTGGTTCTGCATCGTGACCGCGTGGAGGAAGACCGGCGCGTCGGACGAGGACTTCATCTTCTCGTACTGCTGGATGATCTGGTCGGCCATGGAATCGTCGGTGACAAGGCCGGTGGTCCAGTAGTGTCTGCGCACCTTGTTGACGTGGGTCATCTTTTCCAAGCTGACGAAGGTGTCAAGGCCGAGGTTCGGGTAGGCCGTGTCGCGGCTCCAGTATTTTGCCCAGAAGCAGTGGACTGCCGCGGTCTGGTAGCCCTGCGTCTTGAGGTACTTCGGCAGCGAGAATAGAGGCTTCGTTACGTGCTGCTGGTAGGGCTTGCTGCCGTTGGGTAGATAGGACACCGAGTAGCCGGTCAGGGCCTCGAACTCACGTCACAGGTGCCGCCGCCGAAGCTGGGGCTGTAGACCCGGCCATAGGCACTGGTCTGCTGCAAGGCATGGAGGTTGGCGGAAACGTCGGTGTCGAAGGCAAAGCCGTACTGCTCCAGTTCCGAGACGTCCCAATAGGACTCGTCCATCACATAGATAATGGTCGGCTGCTGCTCCGTCTCGTCGGCGGGCGTCGTGGCTCCGTAGGAGTCCGGGTAGAGGGGCGACGTGGTGTATTTCTCTGCCGCAGCGGTGTCATCGAGGATCTGGTCAACGGCTTCTTCCGAGTAGCCTTCGGGCTTGCTGATCTCCAAATTGGTGAGGTTGGTCAGGAAGCTGGTGATGACGCCGTAATAGCGGTAATAGCGGTCCTGCATCCATGCGTCGGGCACGATCCCGATGGTTTGGGTCACGGTCGGCTGCAAAAAGACGCCGAAGATCAGCGCACAGGTCGCCGCCGCACTGGCTGCAAAGCCGAGGATGCGGAATTTCCAGCCCGCCTTCTTTCGGCCACGGTATAAAAAGAAGGAGGCTGCGAGCAGCAGCAGGACCAGAACGATGGAAACGACCATGCTGGTCTGGATGTGGATACCGGCTGCGGAGGCCACGCCCGCCGCCTCCGATACCTGCGGCAGATCCCACGGCAGGAAGGGCTCACCCCGCAATTGCAGGGTATAGAAGTTGACCGCCGCCGGGACGCAGCCGAGAATGGCCGCGATCAGCGTTGCCAGCGGGGCGAAGCGGGTCAGCCAATCCACGGTCAGCCAGACGAGGAACAACAGCCCCCATGCCAGCAGGTAGGCTTCCCCATGGGGAAAAATGTACTGGGTAAAGGTGTCCGCGGTCAAGCTGCCGCGGGCGATCCACTCCGTGAGCACCAAGATCAGGAGCGTGACGATGGGCGGGAACACCAGCCGCAGCGCGTGAAGCGGTACCGGAGTGTCGGATGCGCGATGTTTCATACAAGAAAGTTCCTTTCACTTCCTGAGAGAGTTTGGTTTGCCGGGGCAAAGAGTGCCCACAGTCCCCTATTATAATCCTGTTTTCCGCAAAATCAAACCCCAAACCAAGAAAAGCAGATGAAAAACTTTCATCCATCCAGCCAATGCCGCAGCGTCTGCCAGAAGGAGGCGGTTTTCGGTTCGGGCGGCGGCAGTTCGGTGCGGACCAAAACGGCATCCACGCCGATCTTGTCGATCTCCTCCCACGGGATCGTCAGCGTCGCGTCCCGCCCCAGCAGCCCGAAAAACCGGGGCCGCCCCAGCAGCTGCAAACTTTGGATCTGGGCCGTCTGGGGGTCCAGCTCCAAATCGTCTGCCTTGCCCAGACAAGCCCCGTTGGAAAGCTGCACGACCTCTTTGGCACAAAGCTCCCGGAACGTCATCCGTCTCCCCTCCCCGTTTCTGTTCTGTTTTATGGTATGCGGGGCGGCGGCGCTTGATGCAGACCGGGCTGTTGTGTTATACTGGGAGTTGGAAACCATTGGAAATGCAAACCATAAAGACAGAGGTACGAGCAATGTACAAAAACATCGTATTTGATTTTGGCGGCGTTATGGTCGATTTTGACCCCAAGGAGTATCTGGTGGACCGCTTCTGCAATGCCGACGTGGAGGAGCAGGTGTACCAACTGACCTTTGGCAGTGAGGAGTGGAAGCTGCTGGACGCCGGGCTTATTACCCGCTTTGAGGCCAACCAGCGGATGCTGGCCCGCGCCAAGGAGCAGGGCCGCGCCTTTGAGGTTCAGGGTGTGCTGGATGACTGGATGCACATCCTGCGTCCCCGCCGCCGGATGCAGGAACTGGTGCAGAAGCTCAAGAGCCACGGCTACTGCGTTTATTACCTGAGCAATATCCCGGAAGATGTGCTCGATCTGCTGATGGAGCGGGACATGAAGGGCCTTTTTGACGGCGGTGTGGCCTCCTGCGAGGTCCACATCAACAAACCCGACCCCCGTATCTATCAGGCTCTGCTGGACAAATACGGCCTCAAGGCGAAGAAGGAAAGTGTCTTCATCGACGACCGGCTGGACAACATTCAGGCCGCATTCCAGCTCGGCTTTACCGGCATCCAGATGAAGGACAGCGTCGGCACCTTGGTGCGCAGCCTTGCCACCTGCAACGTGGTCGTCCGCTGATCTCCCGCACGCAAAACGCCCTGTTCCATGTCGCTTTTGACACGGAGCAGGGCGTTTTTGCCGCGGAGAAATGCGCTTTAGGGGTTACTTTTCCTCGTAGCTCTGGCAGAAGTGCGGCGTTTCGACCTGTTGGGTCGTGCAGGAGCAGTGCTCCGTCACCTTGATCTGCGGCAGACTGCACTTGCAGCTTTCCACGTTGTGACGGCACTCGCAGACATCACAAATCACACCGGTATTTTCCATTTTCATCTCACCTCTTTGTTTGGGATGTTTCTAGGATGCCCCATTTCAAAGAGATTATGCAGCTTTATTTTTTTTGCCTTGGCTTACCATGCGGCCAGATCAGCACCCAGCTTGCGGCAAGCAGCCTGTGCGTCGTCGTCGTCCGGGGTCTCGTTGCAGATCAGGCCTTCCTCGCTGAACAGAACCGCGCCGTCCTCCTTGACGCGCTCGCACCAGTCGCGCATCCACTGGCCGTCGCCCCAGCCGTAGGAGCCGAACAGAGCCACCTTCTTGCCGTTCAGAGAGCCTTCCAGAGAAGCGAACATCGGCTCGAACTCGCTCTCCTCCAGCTGCTCAGCGCCCATTGCGGGGCAGCCGAACGCCACCACGTCATACTCGCCCAGCTTTGCTGCGTCCATCTCGGCGCAGGGGACGATGGTGGCGGCAGCGCCTGCACCCTCCGCGATGCAGTTTGCCATGGTCTCGGTGTTGCCGGTGGCGCTCCAGAATACGATTGCTACTTTGCTCATAAGGATGAACCTCTCTTTCAATATTGGTTAGTGCATTCTAACTTTTTGTCCCAAGAAATTGCGCAGTCCTGTTTGACAACCACAGAACGCGCATCTTCATGGTTAGGCTTTTCTAACCAACGATAAGATATCACATCTTACCCGTCTTGTCAAGGCTCTTTTGCAGATTTTTCCACTTCCCTGCTCAAAGCAGCTGCGGGAGGGAAAACACCACCGTCATCACTCCGAAAATGACCGGCTGATGGAGCAGGTACAGCACCAGCGAGTGCCGCCCCAGCCACCCCAGCGGCGGGCAGACCAACCGGCGCAGCGGTTTCATCCGCTCCCGCCCGATGAGATGGTAAAGGTAGAATCCCGCCCAGAATAAAAACAGCCACGGCAGAAGCGGGAAGTAATCGGTGGAGAAAAAGCCGAGGGGGTAAAAGCCCAGATAGGCTGTAAAGCAGTTTGCGTACAGGCCCCGCGGCAGCAGCCAGCGCAGTGCCCCAAGGCCCCAGTAGCCGTCCATCGTGTGATAGGTCAGCGCAAACAGCGCAAAGCTGACGAGGAAGCCCGCCACCGGCGGAACCTTTTGCGGGGCCTTTTCCAGCAGCCCGGTCAGGATCATCGCCGAGCCCAGCAGGGTCAGCACGCCGAATAAGACGACATTCTCCGGCATGAACAGCAGCGTCACGGCTGTGACCAGCGCCCCGGCCCCGAAGACCACTGCACCGCGCTTGACGGGGTGATGCCCCATCGGCAGACAGAAACCGGACAGCAGAATGAATCCCCAGCAGATGCTCTGCTGCCACAGACGCCCCGGCGTGCCCGCATACCACGGCACTGCGACGCCGAACAGATAAACGGCATCCCATGTGCCATGGTAGAGCATCATGCTGATGAGGTCGAGCCCGCGCAGCTCGTCCAGCAGTGCGTAACGGGTGGAAGTCTGGTTCATAAAATGATTTTATCCTTTGCGTTTTTTTGTCCATTGTACGCCATGTAAGGAACGGCGTCAAGCAAAAAAAGCTGCTGTGCAGCAAATGCCACACAGCAGCTTTTGGAACGATCGGTTTAGAGCTCGACGTTGAAGTAGCGCTTCAGCAGACCCTCGAAGCCGCGGCCATGACGAGCCTCGTCCTTGGCCATCTCATGCACGGTGTCGTGGATGGCATCCAGGTTCAGAGCCTTTGCCTTCTTGGCCAGATCCATCTTGCCGGCGCAGGCACCGCACTCGGCCTCAGCGCGCATCATCAGGTTCTTCTTGGTGCTGTCAGTGACGACCTCGCCCAGCAGCTCAGCAAAACGGGAAGCGTGGTCAGCCTCCTCGTAAGCATAGCGCTTGTAAGCCTCGGCGATCTCCGGGTAGCCCTCACGCTCTGCCACGCGAGCCATAGCCAGATACATACCGACCTCGCTGCACTCACCCTCGAAGTTGGCGCGCAGGCCATCAACGATCTCCTGCGGGCCGCCCTCTGCCTTGCCGATGCCGACAACGTGCTCGGTGACATAGGTGTTGCCGGTCTTCTCAACGAATGCGGAAGCCGGAGCCTTGCAGACGGGGCACTGCTCAGGGATGGTGCCTTCAGCGATATAACCACAAACGGTGCAGACATACTTTTTCATAAGATAGACCTCCATAATTTCTCAGTAATTCTTTTGGCTCGCCTCTGGTACCGGCGGCCTTGGTTTCTGAGCTAATTATAGCAATCATTCCTAGGTTAGTCAAGCATAATTTTGAGAATTATTCCTATTTAACACTTTGTTTACACCTGCAGGTTGCCGCTGGTTGCCGCGTCGGTGCCGTCGGCTGCATCGAACTCATAATCGTTGCCGGGCAGGATGGCGTTCAGCAGGATGCCGACGATGGCGGAGATGGCCAGACCGGACAGGTTGATGGACACACTGCCGACCATGAAGGTCAAGCCGCCCACCGAGTTGAAGCCCAGAGCAGACACCAGAATGACAGCGGCGATGATGAGGTTGCGGCTGTTGGTGAAGTCCACCCGGTTCTCGACCACGTTGCGGACACCGATGGCGGAGATCATGCCGTAGAGCACGAAGCTGATACCGCCGATGATGCCGGTGGGGATGGTGTTGATGACGGCCTCAAACTTGGGGCTGAAACTCAGGATGATGGCCAGCACAGCGGCAATGCGGATGACGAGGGGGTCGTAAATTTTGCTCAGAGCGAGGACGCCGGTGTTCTCACCGTAGGTGGTGTTGGCCGGGCCGCCCCGCAGACCGGCCATGGCGGTGGCAAGGCCGTCACCCATCAGGGTGCGGTTCAGGCCGGGGTCGTTGATATAGTTGTGGCCGACGGTGGGGCTGATGGCGGCGATGTCGCCGACGTGCTCCATCATAGTAGCCAGAGCGATGGGGATGATGGTGAAGAGGGCGCTGATGAACTCGGGGCTGCCGTCGATGGCGAACAGGCCCATGGCGCTCTTATGCAGCGGGATGCCGAGCCAATCGGCGGCGGCAATGGCTTGGAAGTCCACCGCACCGGTCACGAGGGCCACCGCATAGGACACCAGAACGCCGATCAGGATGGGCAGGATCTTGACCATACCCTTGCCCCAGATGTTGCACACGATCACCGTACCCAGAGCCACAAAGGCCAGCATCCAGTTCGCCTGACAGTTGTTGATAGCAGAGGGGGCCAGGATGAGGCCGATGGCAATGATAATGGGGCCTGTGACCACCGGCGGGAAGAATTTCATGATGCGGCGGATGCCGAAGGTGGAGATGAGCAGGCTGGCCACCAGGTACACCAGGCCGGAGAAGGCAACGCCGGCGCAGGCGTAAGGCAGCATCTTGGTGTTGACCACGGTCAGGTTGCCGTCAGCGTCTGCCAGCATGGGGGCCACGATGGAGAAGCCGCCCAGATAAGCAAAGGAAGAGCCCAGGAAAGCAGGGACCTTCTTTTTGGTGATGAGGTGGAACAGCAGGGTGCCCAGACCTGCGCACAGCAGCGTGGTGGAAACGCTTAAGCCGGTGAGCAGCGGCACCAGAACGGTGGCACCGAACATGGCGAACATGTGCTGCACGCCGAGGATCAGCATCCGGCCCGTGCCCAGCTGGCGCGCGTCGTAAATGCCCTTGGAGTAGTCGATTTTTTCACTCATGAAAATGAGTCCTCCCTTCGTTTCTGCCCAAAAAAAGAGGCATTGCCGCCCGAAAGCGTCAGTGCCTCAGATTTTTGGGAAATGAATATCAACGGAAACAGAAAAGACGACCGTGTGCTCCGCAAAGTTGAACCACGCATCGCTCTCTCCCCTTCCCGTTTTGGCTTTATAGAGTATAGCAGAAACCGCTCCGCCGCGCAACCGGTTTCCAAATTTTTGGCAATATCCCTAAATTCGCCTTCTTTTTTCGGGGTTTCCCGGCACCCGGCGGCATTTTTGCCCGGCATCTTGAAATCCGGCCAGCGGCGCACTATAATAATACCTATTAAATGGATTGAGATTTGAAGGAGCATTATGATCTATCTGGATTATTCAGCCAATACCCCGGCCGACCCCCGCGTGCTCGACCGGTTTTGTACGGTGGAGCGCAGCTGCATCGGCAACGCGAACTCCCACCATCAGGCGGGGGCAGCCGCCAAGGCAGAGATCGACGCCGCCACGATGAAAATTGCCTCGCTGCTGGGCGTTCAGCCCGCCGAGGTCATCTATACTTCCGGCGCCAGCGAGTCCAACAACTTTGCGCTCAAGGGGCTGGCGCGGCTCTCCCGCCATGTGGGCAAGCATATCATCTCCACTCCGCTGGAGCACTCCTCCGTCAGCGGCACGCTGACCGCCTTGCAGGAGCAGGGCTGCGAGAGCGACCTTGTAGACATCCAGCGGGACGGCACCATTGATCTGGAGCATTTGAAAGATCTGCTCCGCCCGGACACCATCGCCGTGGCCGTCACCCTTGTGGACAGTGAACTCGGCGTCGTGCAGCCGGTGGACAAGATCGCCGAGATCCTGAAGGATCACCCCAACTGCCACCTGCATGTGGACGCCACACAGGCCGTGGGCAAGATCCCCGTCTCTTTCGAAGGGGTGGACACCATGAGCCTGACGGCCCACAAATTCTACGGCCTGAACGGCATCGGCCTGCTGCTCAAACGGCGGAATCTGGCGCTGGAGCCTCTCATCCACGGCGGAGAGAGCACCACCATCTACCGCAGCGGCACCCCCACCGTCGCGCTGGCCTCTTCCCTCGCCTCGGCGCTGGAGCTGGCCGTGAACGAGCTGCCGAAGCGCGCCGCCCATGTGCAGAAGCTGAATGCCGAACTCCGCGCCGCGCTGAGCCGACGCCCGGACGTCCGGATCAACAGCCCGGAACACGCCATCCCCCACATCCTGAACCTCAGCGTCCAGAACGTGAAGGGCACCGTTTTCCAGCGGGAACTGGACGCCCACGGGGTCTGCGTTTCGGTCAAATCGGCCTGTTCGTCGGATGGTCTGCCTTCCCGCGCCGTCTTCGCCGTCAGTCGGGACCGCCGCAACGCCCTTTCGTCGTGGCGCATCAGCCTGAGCCACCTGACCACGGAAGCCGAGATTCAGGAATTTTTACAGGCGTTCGACGTCTGCTGCCAGCAGCTGACCGCCGCACGCTGAACGATACAAGGAGAAATCATGAAACGCGAACTCGAACCCTATCAACTGATCGAACGCAGCATCATCAAAAAATACCGCAAGAAACTCTGGACGCCTTTCATCGTGGCCGTCAAGCGGTACGAGCTGATCCAAGCGGGCGACAAGATCGCCGTCTGCATCTCCGGCGGCAAGGACTCCATGCTGATGGCCAAGCTCATGCAGGAGCTGCAGAAGCACAGCGATGTGCCTTTTGAGCTGGTCTTCCTTGTGATGGACCCCGGCTACAACGAGATCAACCGCCAGAAGATCGAATCCAACGCCGAACTGCTCCACATCCCCGTGACCATTTTCGAGAGCAACATCTTCTCTGTGGCCAACAACACCGACAAGAACCCCTGCTATCTCTGCGCCCGGATGCGCCGCGGCTACCTTTACAGCAAGGCCAAGGAACTGGGCTGCAACAAGATCGCGCTGGGCCATCACTTCAACGATGTGATCGAGACGACCGTCATGAGCATGTTCTACGGCTCCCAGCTGCAGGCCATGCCCCCCATGCTCCACAGCACCAGTTTTCCCGGCATGACCCTCATCCGCCCGATGTACTGCATCCGCGAAGAGGATATTCTGGCGTGGAAGCGCTACAACGACCTTGAGTTCATTCAGTGCGCCTGCCGCTTTACCGAAAACTGCACCATGTGCGACAACGGCGGAGGCGGCTCCAAGCGGCAGGAGATCAAAACGCTGCTCCGCCGCCTCAAGCGGGACAACCCCAACATCGAAAACAGCATCTTCCGCAGCATCCACGCCGTCGCACTGGACACCATGCCGGGCTATAAGTCCGAGGGTGTCGAGCATAGCTTCCTAGAGCGGTTTCATGAGATGGAAGAGCGATCATAAGTCCTCTTTATGCCAAAACCGGCAAGGCAGTTTGTTCTGCTTTGCCGGTTTTATTTGTTACCCAAATAAATTATAATGCAAAATCCAGTCGATGTAAACATCCAAAAAGCCCCACAACAGCACGCTTTTCGCGCACGATTGTGGGGCTTTTTTCATGCCACCGGCGGGGCTTGAACCCGCACTCTGTCTCCAGAAAGGGATTTTAAGTCCCTCGTGTCTGCCAATTTCACCACAGTGGCACCTAAAGAACTGCCGCCCACAGCAGCTGCAAGCGGCAGTTCATATCATACAATAGAAACGCGGTTTTGTCAAGCTTACACTTTGCCGCCGTGCAGCTCCGCGTACATGCGGGAGCGGCACTCTGCCACAGCCGGGGTCATGTTGACATAGTGCTTGTGAGGGCACTCGATGCGCAGCTCGGTTTCCCAGGTCTCCTCGGTGAGCTGCTGGGCGATGTAAGCTTTCTTCTCTGCGATGGAAGGCAGCTCGATGGCCAATTCACCGTTCAGGATGTGGGGCACCAACAGCTTTTTGACCTTAGTGGGGGGTGATGGTCACGGTGCGCTCAATGGCGTCGGAGTCGAGGTTGACCATCGTGACGGGCTTCCCGGCTTCGATCTCCTCGCCGTCCATCGCGATCAGGTCACACTGAGCCTGACCGTTTTCGTCGTAGAGACGCCACGGCATCTTCTTACCGGGGATGATGGCCTTGCTGGCGGAATCGGAGCACTTCATCTTGGGCTGATAGCTGCCATCCGGGCGCTTGACCGCCACCAGCTTGTACACGCCGCCGAAGACGGGGTCGGACGCGGAGGTGATGAGGTTCTCGCCGACGCCGTAAGAGTCGAAGTGGGCGTGCTCATACAGCTCCATGTTGGCGATCTTCTTTTCGTCCAGACCGTTGGAAGCCACCAGCTTGATATAGGGCTTCCCGGCTGCATCCAGCGCCTTGCGCAGACGCTTGGAGCCGCGGGCCAAGTCGCCGGAATCGATGCGGGCGCTCTTCACGCGGCGGTTGGGGTCGTTGGGGTATTTTTCGATGAGGTAGTCGTCCAGTTTGATGAGGTTGGGCAGACCGCTCTCCATGATGTTGTAGGTATCCAGCAGCAGACTGACGGAATCCGGGTAAGTATCCGCAAAAGCCTTGAAGGCGTCGAACTCGGTCGGGAAGAACTCGATAAAGCTGTGGGCCACGGTGCCGACGGCCTTGACGTCCGAACCGTACTTCATCTCAGCCAAGCAGTTGGCGGTGCCGATACAGCCGCCCAGAACCGCCGCATAAGCGCCGTCGTTGCCCGCGCTCTCGCCCTGTGCGCGGCGGGTGCCGAACTCCATGACGCTGCGGGGCGTATGGGTGTTCAGGCCGGTGACGCGGGTAGCCTTCGTAGCGATGAGGCTGTGGAAGTTCATGGTCTGGAGCAGGTAGGTCTCGATCAGGATCGCACCGACCAGATCACATTCGATGCGGACCATCTGCACATGGGGGTAACAGACGGTGCCCTCCGGCAGAGCATACATGTCGCCCTTCCACTTATAGGTGCGCAGATACTCGCAGAATTCCTCGCTCATGCCCTTGGTGCGCAGCCAGCGGATGTCCTGCTCGTTGAAGTGATAGTTCAGCAAAAAGCGGGTCAGCTTGCGCTGGCCGGCGCTGATGGAATAGCCCTGATTGTCCGGGTTCTTGCGGAAGAACATATCGAACACCAGCGTCGTATTCTTGAAGCCATGCAGGAACAGGCAGTTGGCCATCGTGAACTCGTAAAAGTCCACGACCATTGCGGGGTTATCATAATCTTCATCCGGAATATACGGAATAACTTTGATCTCGTCCATGACGGTTTTCCTCTCTTCTGCCCTGTCATGACAGGGTGTTTGTATCATGATAGCATCTTTCCCGTGCGGGTGCAAGTGGTTTTGTAAAATTCCGGCACAAGTGGGTCAAATCTTTTTCCGAAAGCAGCAAAAAGCCGCCTCCGGAGCGTCCGGAAGCGGCTTGGATGCAGTCGGTTCAGATCAACCGTTGATGATATTCGGGGTGGCGTTCTTCAGCACAACGTCGTGGCTGCCGCCCTCGACGATGGAGGTGGAGGAAACGACGGTGAGCTTTGCCTTCTGCTGCAGTTCGGGGATGGACAGTGCACCGCAGTTGCACATGGTGCTCTTGACCTTGTACAGGGTGGTCTGGACACCGTCGGACAGGGGGCCGGCGTAAGGAACATAGCTGTCCACGCCTTCCTCGAAGCTCAGCTTGGTGGAGCCGCCGAGGTCATACCGCTGCCAGTTGCGGGCGCGATTGGAGCCCTCGCCCCAATACTCCTTCATATACTGGCCGTTGATGCGGACCTTGTTCGTGGGGCTCTCGTCGAAGCGGGCAAAGTAGCGGCCCAGCATGACGAAATCCGCGCCCATGGCCAGTGCGAGGGTGATGTGATAATCGTGGACGATGCCGCCGTCGGAGCAGATGGGCACATACACGCCCGTCTCCTTAAAATACTCGTCCCGGGCCTTGGCTACTTCAATGACAGCCGTTGCCTGGCCGCGGCCGATGCCCTTGGTCTCGCGGGTGATGCAGATGGAACCGCCGCCGATGCCGATCTTCACGAAGTCTGCGCCAGCCTTGGCAAGGAAGCGGAAGCCCTCAGCATCCACGACATTGCCCGCGCCGACCTTCACGGTGTCGCCGTAGTTCTCGCGGATCCAGCCGATGGTGCGGCTCTGCCACTCGGAATAGCCCTCGGAAGAGTCGATGCAGAGCACGTCCACACCGGCATCCACCAGTGCGGGCACGCGCTGGGCATAGTCACGGGTGTTGATGCCCGCGCCGACGACGTAGCTCTTATTCTTGTCCAGCAGCTCGTTGATGTTCTTCTTGTGGGAATCGTAGTCCTTGCGGAAAACGAAGTACTTCAGGTTGCCCTCGGCGTCCACCAGCGGCAGGGTGTTGATCTTGTTGTCCCAGATGATGTTGTTGCAGTCATGCAGGGAGGTGTTTTCCGGTGCGGTGACCAGCTTCTCGATGGGGGTCATGAAGGTGGTGACAGGAGCATCATCCGGGGTGTGGTTGACGCGGTAATCGCGGGAGGCCACGATGCCCAGCAGCTTGCCGCCCGGGGTACCGTCGGCGGTAACAGCGATGGTGGAGTGGCCGGTGCGGGCCTTCAGCTCCAGCACGTCGTGCAGGGTGGCAGTGGGGGCCAGATTGGAGTCGGAAACGACATAACCGGCCTTGTAGCTCTTCACGCGGCGGACCATGGCGGCCTCGTTCTCGATGCTCTGAGAACCGTAAATAAAGGAAACGCCGCCCTCACGAGCCAGTGCGATGGCCAGCTTATCGCCGGAGACCGACTGCATGATGGCGCTGATCATGGGAATGTTCATTTCCAGCGGGCACTCTTCCTCACCCTTGCGGTACTTGACCAACGGGGTCTTCAGACTGACGGCCGTAGGAATATTCTCTGCGGAGGAATACCCCGGAACCAGCAGATATTCGCCAAAGGTGCGGGAAGGTTCTTCATAGAAATAAGCCATACTCAAACTCCTTTTCTCTCGTGCAGCCCGTCAAAACGGCGGCAAATTCATTTCACCTAATGTGCTTGGAACATGCTTAAAATTGCTTGCACTTATTGTAACACAAACCGGCACAAACGCAAGCATTTTGCAAAACAAACTTTCCAAATGACTCCTCGCGAAAACCAGACACTTTGTCTAAGAAAATGACGGAAAGTAACACTTTATTCCCGAAATCTGCTTTTCTTTGCTCTCACCGCGGCCCCGGAGATGCAAAAAGCCCGCCCCGAAGGGCGAGCTTTTCTGCACACGAAGCGAGGATACCGCCTGTGCGGTGCGCGGCCAACAGCTGCGAAGGAGTACAGCCGGAGGAGGAGGGGCGGCGCACCCGATATCCACGGATAACAAGAAGAAAAAGATTTCACTCAGAAGCGTCTTACCGCTTTCTGTAACCATATTGTAACTCTTTTGAAACCGTTTTGCAAGAGTTTCTGCGAAGAAAATTGTAAATCTTTTGTAATTCTTTTTTCAGACCTTTTGTGCCCCTTCGTCGGCAAACTCCAGATAGCATTCAAATGCCATGTGCTCCTCGCGGTGGCCCACCACATACCAGCCATCCGCCGACGGGGCATAGGACACCGCCACCTCGGCCCCCATGGGGATCTCGCGGTGGTATTTGATGGAGGCCAAGCGCAGAGGCCCTTTGCGGAGCACTTCCAGCGGCAGCGCGTCGCACACGATGTCCAGATAGCAGGAATTGTTTACATGGCCGTTCAGGTCGCACAGAGAATAGTGGGCCGTCCAATTGCCCGCAAAGGTCAAGTCCTTCGTTTTGTGCACGAGCTGGGGCAGCTCCTCTTCCAACGTATCATTTTCGTAGTTGGGGGTGCACCAACTGGGCTGGCGCAGGATGCGCTCCGTCTCGGTATCCACCACGATCCAGCGGCAGTCCACCATGGCAAGCTCACGGCCCGCCTCGTCCCGCAGATGGGTGATCCGCTTCATGGAGCCTTTTTGCAGGGTTCACAGGCCGTATCCAGCGTGACCTTTTCGCCACGGGTGGGCATCCGGTAGATCTCCACCGCCTGTTTGCCCACCAGAAAAGCTGTGTGGCGGGCGGCAAAAAAGCGTCGTCCATGTCATAGGCGCTGGCGTGGTCCGCTGCCGCCTGTTCCACGTAGCGGAACAGGGCGCTGGGCTTGAGCATCCGGCGGAAGTCGCCGTCCGCGTTCAGAACGGTGAAGGTCTCGGTGAAGTGATTCAGTTCCATTGTCAAACATTCCTTTTCAATCAAAAACAGGCCGCACCAAGGGAGGCGCAGCCTGTATGGGGTCAATACATATTGCGCGATTTTTTTTCGCAGCTTCCGCCAGATGTTGAAGCACGCCAGCGCGATCATGGCAAGGAGGAGCAGCAGGAAAATAACGCCGCTGCCGCCCTCGTCGTAGCTCTTCATCTCGCTCCACTTGACGTCGAGTTCGCTGTTCACCTCGTCGCTCAGGTCGGTGAAGACCTTCTCCTTTTCGGCGATCTCCTCCGAGGGGAAAGCGATCTCGCTGTACTTCAGATCCTCGTCCAGCACTTCCCACACGGCCTGCATGGGGGTGGTGTAGCCGATATACTCGGCGTTCGCCTTGCCGATGTCCACTTCGCACATGAAGTTGATGAACATTTCGGCGGCCTCTTGGTTTTCGCTGGTGGCGGGGATGCACATGCTGTCCACCGAGAGGACACTGCCCTCTCCCGGGAAGACCCATGCCAGATCGGGGTTGTCGTCGATCATGGTGATGGCGTCGCCGGAGTAGTAGACGCCGATGGCTGCCTCGCCGCCGATCATCTTATCGAAGATCTCGTCCATGACGTAGGCCTGAACAAGGGGCTTCTGGTTCTTGAGCTTCTCGACCACCTCGTCCACTTCCTCGGTAGACTGGGGATTGATGCTGTTCCCGGTGGCAAAAGCGGCGATGGCGTAGGCATCGCGGCTGTTGTTGAACATCAGCATATTGCCGGAATACCGCTCATCCCACAGGTCGGCCCAGCTGGTCGGAGCCTTGTCCACCCTGGTGGTCTTGTAGATGATGCCGGTGGTGCAGAGCATATAGGGCACCGAATACTCGTTGGTGGGGTCGTAATCGGCGTTGCGGTACTCCTCGTCGATGTTCTGGAAGTTGGGGATGTTGCCATAATCCAGCTTTGCCAGCATCCCTTCCGAGATCATCTTCGCCACCATATAATCCGACGGGATGATCACATCGTAATCTGCCGCGCCGGATCTGAGCTTGGCGTAAAGGGACTCGTTGGAGTCGAAGGTGGTGTAGTTGACATGGATGCCGGTCAGCTTCTGGAACGCCGACACCACGTCCACACTGTCGTCCGAACCGTTGGAGATGTACTCGCCCCAGTTGTAGACGTTCAGGGTAATGTTCTTCCCCTTGAAGCGGGTCCAGTCGTAGGTGTCGGTCACGGAGACGTCCTCGGTGACCTCGATGGTCCCGGCGGCCAACGTCGAAAGCGGCAGACTCAGGGCAAGGACCGCCGTCAGCAGCAGCGCCGCAAAGCGTTTCATCTGTTTCATGCCACGTCCTCCCCTCTCAGCGCCCTCTGGTCGCGGCGGTACCCGCGGCTTTCCATCGCGTTGGAGATCAGGATGATGGACAGGATGACCACGAACATGATGGTAGACAGGGCGTAGATCTCCGGGCTGACCTTCTTACGGGTCATGGAGTAGATGGCGATGGGCAGGGTCTCGACTGTGCCGCAGTTGAAGTAGGAGATCATGAAGTCATCGATGGAATACGTCAGGCAGATGAGGAAGGCCGACAGGATGGCGGGGCTGATCTCCGGCAGGATGACCTTGAAAAAGGCCTGTTTCGGGTCGCAGCCAAGATCGAGGGCGGCCTCATACAGCTTGATGTCCAGCTGCTTGAGCTTCGGGGTCACGTTGAAGATGACATAGGGCACATTGAACGCGATATGCGCGATGAGCAGCGTGGGCAGACCCATGATGCTGCCGGGCAAAAGATCGGTGTGGGCCGCGAAGCGCTGGTATGCCACGAAGAGCAGCATCAGCGAGATACCGGTAATGATCTCCGGGTTGACCACCGGGATATAGGTGATGTTGGTGACCACAAGGCGGCTCTTGCGGCCCATGGACGCAATCCCCAGCGAAGCCGCTGTGCCGAGGATGGTAGCGATGACCGCCGAAGCCAGCGCCACTTCCAGCGAGACGGCCAGCGCCCGCAGGATGGAAGCGTTATGGAACAGGCTGGTGTACCACTTGAGCGTAAAGCCGGTGAACAGCGCGTAGCCCTTGCTCTGGTTGAAGCTGAACACGATCATATACGCGATGGGCAGATACATGAAGCAGAAAAACAGGATGATATAGACCCGCTGCATCAGGCGAAGATGTTTTGTTTTCATCAGGACACACCCTCCATCTCATCCTCATCAAAGCTAGAGGTAAAGCTCATGCAGAGCAGAACGATGATCATCAGCACAAGGCTCATGGCCGAGCCGACGTTCAGGTTGTAGCTGTTGCCAAGGAACTGCATCTCGATCAGATCGCCGATCAGCAGGTTGGAACCGCCGCCCAGCATCCGGCTGATGACGAAGGTAGACACCGCCGGGACGAAGACCATCGTGATGCCGGTGCTGATACCGGGCACGCTCATGGGGATGAGCACCCGCAGCAGGGTCTGGGTGGTGGAGGCGCCAAGATCCTGCGCCGCCTCCACGATGCTCTGGTCGATCTTGGTCATGCTGGTGTAAAGCGGCAGGATCATATAGGGCACGTAGTTGTACACCATGCCCAGCACCACCGCGCCGGAAGTGTTCAGCATATTGAACGGTCCAAGGCCGAAGAAGCCAAGCACCGCGTTGACCGGGCCGTTCGTGCTGAGCAGACCCATCCACGCATAGGTGCGGAGCAGAAAGTTCATCCACATGGGCAGCATGACCAGCATCAGCATGATGTGCTGCTTGTTCACCCGCAGCCGGGAGAGGAAATAGCCCACCGGAAAGGCGATGATGAGGCAGATGACCGTTGCGATCAGGGCCAGCAGCAGACTGCGGGCGAACACCGAGCCGTAGCCGCTGATGGCGAGCAGATTGTCCAGCGTGAAATTGCCGTCCGCATCCGTCAGGGCGTAGTACACCACGATGATGAGCGGCACCACCGTGAACAGCGTCATCCATACGAAATAAGGATACGCAAGCTTTTTATCGTAGATCTTCATTTCGGCATCACCTCAAGAACGCGCCATGATGTGAATCTCGTTGGGGCCGATCTTCATGCCGATGGTCTCGCCGGGCGTACAGGCGCGGGTGGAATGGATGAGCCACTCCCGGCCTTCGCACTCCACGTGCATCTCAAAGTGGACGCCCTTGAAGATAACGTCGTTGACCACGCCGACCAGCTGGCCTTCCATGGGGGGAGACCACTTCGATGTCCTCCGGGCGGACAACGACCTGCACGCTCTGTTCCCGCGCAAAGCCGCGATCCACGCAGGGGAACTCGACGCCGGAGAAGGAAACGAGGAAGTCGCGGTGCATCACGCCGTCCACGATGTTGGAGTCGCCGATAAAGTCCGCAACGAAGGCGTTCTTCGGCTCGTTGTAGATATCCTCCGGGGTGCCGATCTGCTGCACCTTGCCGCCGTTCATGACGACGACGGTGTCGGACATGGTCAGGGCCTCTTCCTAGTCGTGGGTGACGTAGATGAAGGTGATGTTCATCTCGCGCTGCAGGCGCTTCAGTTCCAACTGCATCTCCTTGCGCAGCTTGAGGTCCAGCGCACCCAGAGGCTCGTCGAGAAGCAGGATCTCCGGCTCATTGACCAGGCTGCGGGCGATGGCCACGCGCTGCTGCTGGCCGCCGGACATCTGGCCGATGCTGCGGCGCTCGAAACCCTTCAGGCCCACGACTTCCAGCATATCGCGCACTTTGCGGCGGATGGTCTCTTCGTCCATCTTTTTCAGGCGCAGACCAAATGCCACGTTTTCAAAGACGTTCAGGTGCGGGAACAGCGCGTATTTCTGGAACACCGTGTTCACCGGCCGTTTATAAGGCGGCACGCCCGTGATGTCCTCTCCTTTGAGCAGGACTTTGCCGGAGTTCGGTTCCAGAAAGCCCGCGATCAGGCGAAGGGTCGTGGTTTTACCGCAGCCGGAAGAGCCCAGCAGCGTGACAAATTCCTTATCGTGGATATCGAGGTTCAGTCCGTCCAGAATCCGCTGGCCGTCAAACTCCACAACGATATCCCGCAGGGATACGATCACCGAGTTGTCCATATGATACCAAATCCTCCTTAAACTCAGATACGAAAAAAGACAGGGCCGTTGCCCCATCCCTCGTACCGGGGTGATCGTCCCCACGCCGCGCCAACTAACGGCAAGCTTTGCGCAGGATCCTCTCCCCTATCGTGTCTATCTTATACAATTTGCGTGCAAATGTCAATCACTCTGACACAGTTTGCCCAAACTTTACGAAATCGGAAAAAACCGGCGCGGAGCATAGAAAAGCCCGGCGGCCCCTGTACAGGAAACCTCCGGGCGCAAAAACGACCGTTGGATGAACTTTTGTTTCACGAATCCGCTTCCGCAGCGTCCGCGGCAAGGATAGTCTGGACCGTGGAACCGTCTACCGTGTAGAGCGAGGTGTCCCCCGCTACGGTCAGGTAGTAGTTGTCCGTGCCCTCATAGTAGGTCAGGGTCTTGGTGCTGTCGGCTGTCTGGACCACAGCGGCGGCAAGCTCCTTCCTTCCGGCGGGGTCATCGTCCGTCGTCTGGGCCGTCACATAGCTGCTGAGGGCCGAAAGGAGTTCGGTGGTCAGCTCCGGGGTGAGGCTCTCACCGTTTTTCGTCAGCGTCACCGCTTCAATGGCCGAACTCGTCAGCCCCGCCGGATTGAATGCTCCGAAGAGGTCCGTTTTTCGTACCTCGAAGCAGGACGCCTTTGCGCCGGCCACCGTATAAAGGGCATCATCCCCGGCTTTTTTCAGGTAGATGTCCCCGGTGGCTGCATTCTCCGCCCCAAAGGTGAAGGTGTTCGTTCCCCCGCTGCCGTGACCGTCACGGTCAGCGAATCGGCGGTGAAGCCGTAGTCTTCACCCGGCTCTTCGGTCAGCTGGCGCTTGGCATTCAGGGCAGCCAGCGCCGTGCGCATCGTATTGCAGGACGTTTCGTCGAGGTGGTAGGCCGGATCTTCGGCCAGTGTCCAGCCGTCGTCTGCAGAGTGGAGGGTGTTGGTCTCGCCGTTGTAGGTGACCACGATCTCCGTCAGGTCGTCCGCCGCAAAGGAGGACAGCGGGATGGTTCCCTGCGCGGCTTCGCTGGCGGCCTGTTCCGTCTTCTGGTTCTGCCGGGTGAGCAGGGCCAGCGCCCCGCCCAGCAGCAGGACCAGCACCAGAAGCCCCAGCAGGGTGCGCTGTTTTGTTTTCATGCAGGCCTCACTTTCTGCGCCGCAGCACCACGACCACCGCGCCCACCGCCAGCAGCGCGGCGGGCAGGATGACGATGAACGTCAGCCCCAGCACCGCCGAAACGCTGCTGGAGACCGAGATGGGAGCCGCTTCCAGCGCCTTGGAGTCGATCAGTACCGTGCTGACCTGACCCGCCAGCGAGGCGGCACAGCCCTGCAGGAAGGTGCAGTTGCCGGGCACGACCTGATAGGCGGCTTCGTTGTCCATGTTGCCGCAGTTGACCCAGATCACTTCCGCCTCGGTGGTCTCATTCCGGGCATATGCTGCCAGCGCGAAGGGGCCGTCGAGGTCGCCGTCTTCCTGCTCGGCGGTGGTCATCTCGTAGCCCGCCGCCTTGCTGTAGGCGGAATTGGAGGTGGTAAGCAGCGCTTCCGAAACGATGTTGTCCGTCTCGGTCAGTGTGATGCCCTGCGCCATCTGCAGCAGCACATGGCGGCTGGTGTCCACGCCGTCCAGCGCGGTGGTCTCGGTAGGGCTGGTGTAGTCTGGCAGCAGATAGTAGGGGTAGCCGTTCATAGAATGGTTGGCGTCCCCCTCCACCACAAGGCCCTCGGTGCGGGTCAGGCCGAACTCCGCCATCAGCGCGTCGAGGTTGGGGGTATTATAATAGGAATCGGTCAGCAGCAGCACCTTGCCGCCGCTAACCAGATAGCTGCGCAGCAGACTCATCTCGTCCACAAGGCTGCCCGCCGAGGCAAGATCCTGCGCGGGGTTGTTGATGATGAGCAGGTCGCAGTCCTCCGGGATGCCGCTGGAGAGCAGGTCCAGCGCCGCGAGGGAAAGGTTCTGGCCTTCCAGCGCATCGGTCAGGGTGTCGGTCAGGGTCTGCTCGCCGTGGTTGGTGGTGTAGTAGGCGTGCTTCTGCTCCCCGCTGGTCAGCCGGTAGATGGCCGAGGTGATCTCGTTTTCGCCCGCAAAGGTCACGCTGTAGGTTCCGGCGGTGTAGTAGTCGGAGTAGTCGTAATCGTAGAGGTCGGATGCGTCCAGCACAACATTCTGGTCCCCGGAAACGAGGATCACACTGCCGGAAGAGGCCTCCTGTGCGCCGTACTGGGCCGCAAAGGTCGGGTAGACTGCCGGGTCCTTCAGCTCCCACGTAATGTGGCTGCTCTCGGCAGCGTATTTATCCAGCAGCTTGGAGATGATCTGATCTTCATTGCCGGTCTCGCAGAGGTAGTAGATGGTCACATCCTGTGAAAGCTCCCGTGCCACCTGCTTGGAGCTGTCGCCGAGGGTATAGAGCCCGGCCTCCGAGAGGTCGAATTCGGTGTACTTGGACGGGATGGCCCGCACCAGCAGATTCAGCAGCACCACCGCTGCGATCACCGCTGCTGTAATGGCAGCAGAATACAGGCCGCTGCGGAACACTTTTCCGTCCAACGCGGATTTTTTCGATTTCAAAAATTTCATCGCTCTGCCCCTCCTTTCAGTTCCAGCGGCGCTTCTCGATGCTCTGCGCCGTGAAGAACAGGAACATTCCCGTCACGGTCAGGTAATAGACCAGCGTCGGAAGGGAGAAACTGTTGTTGACGAAATCCTCAAAGGGGAAAAAAGCATAGGACGCTCAGCACTACGCTGAAGGCCTCGGTCAGCCATGCGCTCTGCAAAGGAACAGGCCCGTCAACCCAAGGCAGAGGGCCGCAAAGGTCAGGCAGCCGAGGATGAAGCTCCGGGTGCGCAGCCCGGCCATCAGGGAAGCCGCTCCCGCAATGGCCGTGAAGACCGCCAGCGCCACAGCGCTGCCCGCGTTGAACAGGCTGCGGAGACTGGGCATCATGTAGGCCAGCAGCAGCACAGAGAAGCTCGCCACCGCCGCGATGATGGGGTTTTCGGTCAGGCCGGAGAGGAACTCCCCCATGGCGATGGCCGCACAGCCCAGCAGGAAATAGCACAGCAACGCGGCAAAATTGGCGGCAAGTGCCGGGACAGTGCCGCCCAGCGCCCAGAGGATGAGGATCATGACCACATCCATAAGGCAGGGCAGCGCAAAGACGGCGCACATGGCAAAGAACTTGCCCAGCACGATGCCCCAGACAGGGACCGGGCTGGTCAGCAGCAGTTGGTCGGTGCGGCTGCGGCGCTCCTCGGCCAGCGAACGCATCGTCAGCACCGGGATGTAGAGCAGCAGCATGAAAATCGTGCGGTATAACGTGTAGTAGCCGAAATCCGTCAGCCCATAGCCGAGGTTCAGCGCCAGAAAATAGATGCCCGACGAGGCCAGCAGAAAGGCCGTGAGCACATAGCCCAGCATCCCGTGAAAATAGCTGCGGAGTTCCCGCTTGAAGATGGCTGTCATTCCGCTTTCTCCTCCCCTGTTTCTTCCTCGGTATTTCCGCCCGTCAGCTCCATAAAGACTTCCTCAAGGCTCCGGTCTCCGTCGGTCAGCTCTTCCAGCGTGCCGGATGCCGCCAGCTTCCCCTTGGACAGGATCAGCACCTGTTGGCAGACGGCCTGCACCTCGCTCAGGATGTGGCTGGACAGGATGACGGTGTGCGCCTTACCCAGCTCCCGGATGAGCTTACGGATCTCGACCACCTGTGCGGGGTCAAGGCCGACCGTGGGCTCGTCGAGGATGATCAGCTTCGGGCTGCCCAGCAAGGCCTGTGCAATGCCGACCCGCTGCCGGTAGCCCTTGGACAGGCTGCGGATGAGCCGGGGCATCACGTTATCCAGCCCGGTCCGATGGGCCGCTTTCCGCACTTGTTCCTTCCGGTCGGCCCGCTTCACGCCCTTGAGCTCGGCCGCGAAGAGCAGATACTCCTCCACCGTCATCTCCGGGTAGAGCGGCGGCTGCTCCGGCAGGTAGCCCACGCACGCCTTGGCGGCATCGGCTTCCTCCGGCAGCGGGTGCCCCGCCACCGTGACAAGGCCGCTGGTAGCGGACAGGTAGCCGGTCAGAATGTTCATGATAGTGGACTTGCCCGCACCGTTCGGCCCCAGCAGACCGCAGATCTGCCCATCCTCCACGGTGAATGAAACATCGTCCACCGCAAGGTGTCGGCCATACGTTTTGGTAAGGTGTGAAACTTCGATCACAAAGAACGCTCCTCTCAAGGGCCGTGCAGAACCCAAAATTTTAGATCGCTGGTTTATTTTAGTCCGGAAATGTGTTCAAAATAAAGGGAACCGTGTGTAAGATTCGCAAGGGCTCCTTTTCCGCACTTTTCCGCGCAGATGCACAAAAAGCGCCGCCTCCGCAAAGGAGACGACGCTTTGAAAGACCTGTAAATTACTTACGGCCGAAACGCTTGTTGAAGCGCTCAACACGTCCGCCGGTGTCAACCAGCTTCTGCTTACCAGTGTAGAAAGGATGGCACTTGGAGCAAACTTCGACGTGGATCTCCGGCTTGGTGGAACGAGTCTTGATGACGTTACCGCAAGCGCAGGTGATGGTGCAGTCAACGTAATTCGGATGGATACCCTGCTTCATTCTTTTTCACCTCATTTCTGGTTCTGACTTATTGGGGCCATATTATAAATGTATGTGCCCATCACAACCTTCAATATCGGCTACCCCCGCGAGCGGCCTTGGAAACGATTGCCTTAATATTATATCACGGATTTTCGAAAATGCAAGAGGGAAAATAAATTTTTAGCTACTACGTCACCCCACCCGCTGCCGTTTATCCAGCCGCATCTTGTCCGCGATCATCGCAATGAACTCACTGTTGGTGGCTTTCCGCGCAGGTTGTGGATGGTATAGCCGAAGTAGCTGTTCAGGGTATCCACATCGCCCCGGTCCCATGCCACCTCGATGGCGTGGCGGATGGCGCGCTCCACCCGGCTGGCGGTGGTGCCGTTTTTCTTGGCGATTTCCGGGTACAGGCGCTTGGTCACAGCGTTGATGTACTCCGGCTCGTTCATGGTGAGCAGAATGGCATCCCGCAGGAACTGGTAGCCCTTGATGTGGGCAGGCACGCCGATCTGGTGCAGGATCTCGGTCACGGTCAGCTCGTCGCTGTCCACGCTGGTGGGCAGATGGTGCTTTTCCTTCCCCATAGCCACTTTAACCACGCGGCTGGCGAGGACATTTTCATCAAACGGCTTGACGAAATAGTAGGCAAAGCCTTCGTCCAGCAGCTCCTGAACCATTTCCTCACTCTGGAACGCGCCGGTCACGAAGAACGAGGTGTGCCGCTCCCCCGCCGCATTGTACTTCTGTTTGACGGCCAGCGCATCCAGTCCCGGCATGAATGCGTCCAGCAGCACCACCTGCGGCCGCACCGAGAGCATTTTCTGAAGTACCTTCTGTCCGTCTTTCTCGACGACCGTAACTTCCACGCCTTTTTGTTCCAGCGCTTCGCGGCAAGCTTCCGTGATCTCCGCACTGGTATCCGACATCAAAAACCGAATTTTTTCCATCGTTCATTCCTCCAAAGTGTGCAGTTCTCTTAACGCTTTTGATTTTACCATATTTTCCCATCTATTTCAACGGTTATTTTTGCCAGTTTTTGACATTTAAGGTCGAGTTTGAATTATTCATTTTGCCAATTCCGGCTCCTGCGCCCTCTGCGCCACGATTTCGGCCTGTTCCAGCATGGTCTGGGCGAAAATTCCGTAACCGCGTGTCGGGTCGTTGACAAGGACATGGGTCACTGCGCCCACCAGACGCCCATTCTGTACGATGGGGCTGCCGCTCATCCCCTGCACGATGCCGCCCGTCTGGGCCAGAAGGGCCGGGTCTGTGACCCGAAGGACCATGTTCCGCTTGGCGTCGGCGTCGCTGATCCGCTCGATCTGGACCCGGTAGGCCCGCGGCGCCCCGCCCGACACGGTAGACCAGATCTCGGCGCTGCCGGTCTCGACTTCCTGCGCAAAGGCAACTTCCATCGTCTGCCCGGTGAACGGGGTGCGGGTGGTGCCGTAGACCCCGTTTTCTCCATTGATGCGGATGCTGCCGATGGCCCGGCTGCTCAGGAAGCGGCCCTTCAGCTCGCCGGGGCTGCCCGCCGTGCCTTTGCTGCAGCCGGTGATCTCACAGGGGACGATTTCCCCGCTGCGCAGCGCAATGCTTTCGCCGGTGTCGCTGTCGCTGATGGGGTGGCCCAGCCCCGCAAAAGTGCCCCGCTCCTCATCCGCAAAGGTCAGCGTGCCGACCCCTGCCGAGGAGTCCCGCACCCACATTCCTGCCCGCCACTGGCCCGCAGACTCATCCCAGATGGGCGTCAGGCTCGTTTGCAGCTGCTCTCCGTTTCGGATATAGACCACCTCCACGGCGTTCCCCTGCGCCGCTTCCAGCGCCGCCTTGACCGCGTCGTTGTCCTCCGTCGCCGTTGCACCGATCCGGATGACCCGGTCTCCAAGGCGCAGCCCGGCCCCCTTGGCGGGGTTCGTCGTGCCGCCGCTGGCCTTTTCCACATCCGAGAAGCCGACGATCAGCGCCCCCTCCGAAAACATCTTGACGCCGAACGGCGTCCCGCAGACGGTCACCTGCCGACGCTCCGTGACGATGGTGCGGATGGTCTTGATGGGCAGCCAGCCGCCCAGCGAGAGGGTGGTCTGATAGCTGCCCACCGCGCGGGTGCTGGCAACATTCTGGCTCCCACGGGCTCCCAGCGGCTCCACCCACGCAAAACGCGGCAGGGCCAGCGTCTGTCCGGGTTCCAGATAGACGCGGTCCGGCAGACGGCTGTACAGCCACCCCAGCGCCGCCAGCGGCAGAAGCGCCAGCATCGCCACTGCTCGTTTGCCCCTCTGACGCCAACTGCGGCGGCCTCTGTTCTGCTGTTTCACGTGTTCCATCTCCCCGAATCTTTTTGGGGCTAGTATGCGCCGCACCGGGAGCTTTTATAAAAGTGGGCCGTGGGAATTGACTTTTTGGTTCGAACTTGGTACACTAGTAAAGTCGATCTGCGGGTATGGTGGAATTGGCAGACGTGCAGGATTTAGGTTCCTGTGCCGCAAGGCGTGTGGGTTCGACCCCACTACCCGCATCGAAAACAGCCCTCTTCAGTCCGGTTCTGCGGAACTGCCGAAGAGGGCTGTTTGTTTTCAGGAGACTCTTTCTAAGGTTTGAGCACCTGTTCCACCGTGCAGAATGCAAACCCCTGATCCTTGTACCATTGGATGATATCCGGCAGTGCCTCAGCGGTGGTGCGGGTCGTGGCGGAATCGTGCATCAGAACGATGCACTGGGTCTGCTCGCCGGTCTCCCGCACAACATTGCGATAGATGGTGTTGGCGCTGGGCTTGCCGCCCACGGCATCCTCGGCACAGACATTCCAATCCACATACGTATAGCCTTTTTCCTCCGCCTGTGCTTTCAGCTCCGACATGATCCCCTTTCCGCCGTAGCGTCGGCTGACGGTATTGGTGCTGCCGCCCGGAAAGCGGAGATAGTGGATACCGTCGGTCAGGATATAGGGCGAAATGCGTTCTTGCAGCAGCGCGATGTCCTTCCAGTAGGCGTCCGGGCTCTGGTAGATGTCGCTGTACTCGTGGGAGGCGGAGTGGAGCGCGATCTGATGTCCGGCGGCAGCAGCCTCAGAGATGAGGGGAAGATATTTGTCGTTGTTGCCGGTGGCGACTACAAAGAAGGTCGCTTTGACCCCGGCAGCATTCAACGCCGCCAGCACATCCGGTGTCGTTTTGCTGGGCCCATCGTCGAAAGTCAGGCAGACCCATTTTTCCGGCGGCGCAGGGAGTTCTTCCGGCACCGAGGCCGCCGGGGCCTCACGTTCAGTCGGTGTCTGGAATTCCGTGTCCGGCACCGGGGTCAGATCGCTCTCCCGGCAGCCGATGACCGGCGCGGCCGCATAGAAACTCCCCAGCAGAAAACCGGCGGCCAGCCCCAACATCAAGAGAATTCCACTACGAAATAAAATCTTTTTCTCCACCTTCACGCCAAAAACCTCCTTGTACGGTAATTTTATGAAAAACCGGTTCTGTACAGGATATGACGGGCGAAAAAATCTATGAAAAACGCTTGACTTTCGCGGGGGTTTATGGTACTATACTGGAGCAGTCCGCACGACGGTTTCAAACCTCAGAAACTCAGGATTGCACGCAACAGAATATGCGAAGGTGGCGGAACTGGCAGACGCGCACGTTTGAGGTGCGTGTGGTTTATCCTTGGGGGTTCAAATCCCCTCCTTCGCACCATGACAAAAACCCGCATGAATGCTTAATTTTCAAGCAGTCATGCGGGTTTCTTTTGTTTTGCGATGTGCAGATACTAACAGATACTGCATTATATTGCGGTGCATCGAATGGTCAAAATATGGTCACTCACTTCAGCCGCCCGCGATAGTCTCCCAGTACTCCACGATCTTGCCGGGCACAGCATGCTTGTCCGTCAGAAAGGCGGCGTCGAGGTCTGCGTAAAAGTTTGCGGTGTCGGGATCAGGGGTTCACATTCTGCCGCGTAGAACAAGTGCTCCCAGCACTATAACGGCGACTGCCACAGGGAGCAGCCGCCGCAACCAACGCAGCAGATGTTCCCGCCTTGGCGGGAGTCCCGTTTGGAGAGATTCCGGGAAGAATGCTTCGCAGCAAACAGAATCGCAATAACGTCCCTGCCCGCGCCATGCCTTATATCGGATGCCGTTCCACTCAAACTCCGGGTACATTCCCCCTTTTGTGATGCGGATAGGGCTTCCCTGAGCTTTCCCATAGCGCAGCAGTACGGCAGCAAAATCCTCCGGGGTGTTGATGGACTGTTCCGATACGATGAAAAAGCGCTTTTTCTGCTCGTTTTCCGCCACGGTACGGTAATCCCTGAGCCAGCCGGAGAAAAATCCACCCGGCTCCTGCGGGTCCTGCATCCGTTTCAGACAATCGTCCACATCCATCTGATTCACCTGAGGAGCCTGTTGGGTCAGCTCTGCGCAAAAGCGGATCGAACCCGCCAGCTGCGCTGCCTGCTGCTCCAGTACCGTCTGCTGCGCCCGAAGCGCTTCGGTCAGCGGCTGTTCCCCGTTGAGGACCCTCTGTATTACGGGCAGCGGCATATCCAGCATCCGAAGCATCCGAATCAGTTTCAGGGTCCGGATATCCTCGGCGGTGTAATCCCGGTAGGCGTTGCCCCGGTTACGGGCAGGGGTCATCAGCCCTTCTTTTTCGTAGAAGCGGATGTTGGGGCTGGAAACTCCACTCTGTTCCGCAGCCTGTTTGATGTTCATTTGCTTCACCTCCGCCCTTACACTACACCATAAAGTCGGTTGAAGGTCAAGCATTTTTCAAAAAAAATAGCGCAAAAATGCCCCGGCGGGCACAAAACCTGCCGGGGCATTCCTTGTTTTGCTTACTGAGCGTTGTTGAACAGGGTGAAGGCGCGGTAAGCCATGTACAGGTCGCTCTTGTGGATGACCTCGAACGGAGAGTGCATGGACAGCACGGGCACGCCGATATCCAGCACGGGGATGCCGCGGTTGGCGACATACTTGGCGATGGTGCCGCCGCCGCCCAGATCCAAACGGCCCAGTTCACCGATCTGCCATGCCACGTTGCCCTTGTCCAGCATCCGGGTGATGTCGCTGACCAGCTCGGCACAGGCATCGCTTGCGGAGCCCTTGCTGCCGCTGCCGGTATGCTTAAAGATGGCAATACCGCGGCCTGCATAGGTGCCGTTCATCGGCTCGAAGGCGCTGGCCCAGCTCGGATCGTAAGCAGCGGTGACGTCGGCGGACAGGCAGACACTGTTGCGGAAAGCAATGATGTCGTCCTGACCGGCAGCGCGGCACAGCTCCTGCATGAAGTGGAAGGCGTACATGCTCTGCATGCCGGTGACGCCGTCGGAGCCGATCTCTTCCTTATCGGTCAGGACGCAGACGGTGGTGTAGGCCGGGTTCTTGGTCTCGATCTCAGCCACCAGTGCGGGGTAAGCGTCTACACGGTCATCGTGGCCGTAGCTGCCGACCATGGAGCGGTCGAAACCGACATCGCGGCTCTTGTAAGCCGGGGTGATCTCGATCTCAGCACGCATGAACTCCTTCTCGGTGATGCCGTACTTCTCGTTGAGGAGGATCATGGTGTTCAGCTTGACGGCTTCCTTCACTTCCTCATCCTCAACAGCGTCGGAACCGATCAGGATGTTCAGCTCCTCGGCCTTGATGCCGTCCTTCAGGGTGCGGGCATTCTGCTCGGCACCCAGATGGGGCAGCAGGTCGGTGATGCAGAAGACGGGGTCGTTCTCGTCCTCGCCGACGCGGACGGTCACCGTGGAGCCGTCGTCGCGGGTGAAGACACCGTGGATGGACAGCGGCATGGTGCCCCACTGATACTTGCGGACGCCGCCGTAGTAGTGGGTCTTGAAGTAGCTCAGGTGGTCGGACTCGTACAGCGGGGTCGGGCGCAGGTCCAGACGGGGGCTGTCGGTGTGGGCGATGACCAGACGGAAGCCGTCCTCAAAGCTGCGAGTGCCGATGGTGGCGGCCACGACTGCCTTCTTGAACTGGACGAAGTAGACCTTGTCGCCGGGCTTGTAGGTCTTCTTGGGGTCGAACTCGACGTAGCCGGCATCCTTGAGCATCTGCTCGCTTTCTGCGGCGACCTCGCGCTCGGTTTTGCCATTGTCGAGGAACTTCTTGTAGCCCTCGGCAAAGTCGTGGGCCTTCTGCTTGACGTCGGCATCCTTGTCGGTGACGTAAGCGGGCTTATAGAGCAGCTTTTCAGCAAGCTGCTGATTCGGAGTCTTTTCTGCCATAGAATTTCTCCTGCCTTTCTGTTTCCTTATTCCTAAATATTTTAAAGGGTCCATTGCCCTTTAATCTTGGTTCGTGCCATACAGGCGGGTGTAGACCGCGTAGCACGCGGTGATCTTTTCGACGTAGTGGTGCATCTGGTTATAGGGAAATCCCTGCAATGTAACGCCGTCGGCGGAGTGTTCTTCCATCTGCAACAGGGTGTCCACCGTACCCCAGCCGCTGTGGTAAGCCGCCGCTGCCGTAGCCACATCGCCGTTGTAGCGTTGCAGACAGAGATGCAGATAATAGCAGCCGTATCGGAGGCTGACGGCGGGGTCGTAGAGGTCGTCAAAGGTGACATTCTCCCCTGCCGCAAGCTTGCTGCGCATCCAGAGGAAGGTTTCCTCGGTCATCTGCATCAAGCCGCGGGCGTTGACGCTGGAAGTCGCTGCCGGGTCAAACCCGCTCTCGGTCCGGATGAAGGAATAGACCAGCAGCGGGTCAAGGTCATACTCGGCGGCGTACTGCTCCACAAGGGCGGAATATTTGCAGGGGTAGAATGCCTTTTCCATCTGCGTGCGCACCGGAGGCAGACACAACACGCCAAGCACCAGCAAAAACACCAGCACAAGGCTGTTCAGCAATTTCTTCACGTTCAAACCGAAGCTTCGGCACCACCTTTCCTGCGGCCCTCGGCCAGCAGCTGTTCGCAGAGCGCCGACGCGGCAGCTTCCAGCGCGGCAAGGTCGGCGTCGTTGCACAGCACATAATCCGCGCGGGCCAGCAGAACGCTTTCCGGCGTCTGAGCGTTCAGGCGGCGGGCTGCCATATCAGGCGCGATGCCGTCCCGCTGGGCGATGCGGGCCACACTCGTTTCAAAGGGAGCTGTGACCACCGCTAGACGGTCGCATTCCGCTTCCGCCGCGGTTCCGACGATGACTGCGCCATCCAGCACGAAGAGCGGTGCCCCGGCTTCCTGCGCGGCCTGTTTGGCCAGCCGGATGCGGCGGACGATCTCCGGGTGGTTGATGAGATCCAGCGCCGCTTTTCCTTCCGGCGTCGCGAAGGCGCGGTCGGCCAGAAGCCGACGGTCCAGTGAACCGTCCGGGCGGAGGATCTCTTCCCCGAACCGCTCCGCCAGCACCGGCAGCAGCGGCGAGGACGGGAGCAGGATCTCCCGCGAGAGCTGGTCGGCATCGGCCAGCGGGACACCGTGGGCGGAAAAGACCGCCGTCACGGTGGATTTGCCGCAGCCGCTGCTGCCCGTAATGCCCAGCGTGATCATAAGGCGATCACCCGGAACGCGGCTGCGCGGATCAAGCGGTTGTACACGGCCATGCTCAGGCCGTCCTTCTTCGGGCAGCGGGCGTACACGATGCCGTCGCCCTGTTCGTCCAGCGCCCGCAGGCTGCGGAAGATGTGCTTTGCCTGATCGGCACCGTCCCCCTCGCGGCCATATTCCACGCAGGGCACGCCGAGCTTTTCCGCTTCGCCCGTAAAGCAAAGGCAGCTGGGGTTCTGGTCCATGTGGGCCTCCACATAGGCTTTGAACTGTTCAAAGGTGCCGTCCAGCAGGGTGACGTCCGCCTTGGGCGCGTAGTGTTTGTACTTCATGCCGGGGCTGCGGACCACTGCGCCCTCCGGCAGCTTTTCGAGGATGGCCTTCGAGACCTCGACTTCCTCGCCGAGGGCACGTTCCAAGTCCTCCAATGTAATGTGGCCGGGGCGGAACAGGGTCGGCTTCTCGCCCACCACCGAGATGACCGTAGACTCCACGCCCACATCGCACTCGCCGCCGTCCAGAATGAGAGGCAGCCGGCCGTTCATATCGGTAAAGACATCCTGCGCGTTGGTGGGGCTGGGTTTGCCGGAAAGGTTTGCCGACGGGGCCGCAAAGGCACAGCCGCTCTGCTCGATGACCGCGCGGGCGACCGGGTGGCTGGGCATCCGAATGCCGACGGTATCCAGCCCGGCGCAGCACTCCGCCGCCACTTCCGGGCCGCGCGGCATAATGATGGTCAGGGGCCGGGGCAGAACGCTGCCATCAGCAGCTGGGCACGCTCCGGCACCTCGCTGACGAGGCCGGGCAGCATCTCCGGGCCGGTGACGTGGACGATCAGGGGGTTATCCTGCGGGCGGCCCTTTGCCACGAAGATCTTGGCCACCGCTTCGCCGTTGCGGGCGTCCGCCGCAATGCCGTAGACCGTCTCAGTCGGCAGGGCGACCAGCTCGCCTTTGCGCAGAAGTTCCGCCGCTTTGGCGATGGCGTCGCCTTCGGCGCGTAGGATTTCAGTTTTCATTTCCATGCGATTCATCGTTCTTTCTACCTGTAAAGTATATGTTCTTTACGTCGTTTCAGGCGCATTATTTGTCGGTTTGTGCGTTGAGCTGCTGGAGCTTTTCCGCTTGCTCATGGGTGGCGAGGGCATCGATGATCTCGTCCAGATTGCCGTCCATGATCTTATCCAGATTGTGCACGGTCAGGCCGATGCGATGGTCGGTGCAGCGATCCTGCGGGAAATTGTAGGTGCGGATCTTCTCGCTGCTCGCCGGTGCCCACCTGCCCTTGGCGGTGGGCGTTGATGGCGTCCTGCTGCTCCTTCTGCTTCTGGGCCAGCAAGCGGCTGCGGAGGATCTCCAGTGCCTTATCCTTGTTCTGGAACTGGCTGCGCTCGTTCTGGCACTCAACCACCGTCCCGGTGGGGATGTGGGTCACCCGGATGGCACTGGACGTCTTGTTGATGTGCTGGCCGCCCGCGCCGGAGGAGCGGAAGGTGTCGATGCGCAGGTCCTTGGGGTCCAGCTCAAAGTCCACTTCCTCCGCCTGCGGCATCACGGCCACGGTGGCGGTGGAGGTGTGGATACGGCCCTGCGTCTCGGTCTCCGGCACCCGCTGGACCCGGTGGACGCCGCTCTCATACTTGAGGCGGTTGTAGGCCCCCGCGCCGTTCACCGCGACGATGGCTTCCTTCACGCCGCCCAGCTCAGTTTCGTTGAGGTTCAGTGTTTCCAGCTCCCAGCCGCGGCTCTGGACGTACATCGTGTACATCCGAAGCAGACTGTGGGCGAACAGGGCCGCTTCCTCGCCGCCCGCGCCGCCGCGGATCTCCATGATAACGCTTTTGCCGTCATTGACATCCTTGGGCAGCAGCAGAATTTTGAGAGAATTTTCCAGTTCTTCCACATCGTGACTTTTTTTTCGCTGATCTCCTGCTGTACCATCTCCTTAAAGTCCGGGTCGAGGGATTCGCCTTCGAGCAGGGCTTTTGCCTGAGCAAGATGATCCTGCGCCGTTGTCAAGGCCTGATAGGCCTGCACCACTGGCTCGGCTTCGTGGTATTCCTGCATCAGGCGGCGAAACAGAGGGGGATCCGCCGCGGTTTCGGGCTGGTTCAGGCGGATCGAAAGCTCCTCGAACCGGTGGCAGACCGCTTCCATCTGAGAAAACAGTTTTGACATACTTGTGCAGTTCTCCTTATCGTTCTCAATGGATGGGGCCGGTTTGCGCGGCAGGGTCGGGTCTCACGACCTTTTTGATGTTCTTTCGATCTTCGCGCGGGGCAGCATGACCTCGCGGCCACAGCCCGTGCAGCGGATCCTGAAATCCATGCCCACGCGCAGCACCTCAAAGCTTGCAGCGCCGCAGGGGTGCTTTTTGCGGGTGAGGATGGTATCTCCCACTGCGATATCCATAGACACTCTCCCTCCTGCCTGTACCCTCCCGGCACAGGCGCTGCGGCCAGCGGTTTGTTCCGGCTGCCGCACACAGATATAGTATAAACCAAACTCGTATAAAATGCAATTGTCCGCGCATATGGTTTTACTGCCGCCGCACCCAATGCGGCGGTGCGCACGACAAAAAACAGCACAGAAAGAGGAATGAACAATGATGCAGACATTTCGTACCGAAGGAAATTACCGCAGTGCCGACCGGCTTTCGGCTGCGGAGCTGCGGGCGGCGATGGCCAGCCGCGAAATTTTGCAGAGCACGGCACTGGCGTTCGATACCGCCCGCCAGCTGCGGTTTGAGTTTGGCGGGCTGCGGGCCGTGATGCCCTTTGAACAGTGTGCCGACGGAGCAGAGACCGGCAGCGTGCGGGACATTGCGGTCCTGACGCGGGTCGGGCGGCCCACCTGCTTTGTCATCGAGGGGATGGACACCGACGAGACCGGCCAGCCGGTCTACCGCCTCTCCCGCGCCGAAGCACAGCGGATGTGCAAGGCCGATTACCTCGACACGCTCCAGCCCGGCGATATCCTCCCCTGCACCGTGACCCACATCGAACCCTTCGGGGCCTTCTGCGACGTGGGATGCGGCATCAGCGCTCTGCTGCCCATCGACTGCATGTCGGTCAGCCGCATCTCTTCCCCCGCCGACCGGGTCAGCGTCGGGCAGCAGATCCTCTGCGCCATCAAGAGCCGGGACGTACAGGGCCGGTTCGTTCTGACCATCCGGGAACTGCTGGGCACATGGGCCGAGAACGCCGCCGCCTTTACAGTCGGTGAGACCGTGGTAGGCATCGTGCGGAGCGTGGAGGAATACGGCACCTTCATCGAGATCGCGCCCAACCTCGCGGGCCTTGCCGAGAGCTGCCCTGACCTCCGCCCCGGACAGGCGGTCAGCGTCTACATCAAGAACATCCTGCCCGAAAAGATGAAGATCAAGCTGGTCATCGTGAACCACAGCCTTGGGCAGAGCCATCGGTTCGAGCTGCATTATTTTATCACCGAGGGCCATATCGACCACTGGCTCTACTCCACGCCGGAAAGCCACAAGCGGATCGAGACGGATTTTGCGGTTGCGGCTTGCAATCCGGCGTAAAAGCCTTTATACTATAGAGGAGAACGATTCCAAATCAGCCATTTGAAAATTGAAGGGGATGTGCAGAACGATGGCCGCCAACGATGCTTTTTTACCGCCGGTGTCCGCCCCGGCGGGCTGACCGACAGCACCGAGATCCGGTTGCTGTTGTGTTATCTCGTGAAAAACGCCGGGCCGATCACCCGCACCGAGATCGAAAATGCCTTGATGGAGGAAGCGCTGGTCAATTATTTTGAGATCGGCTCCTGCCTTGATGATATCACCCAGCAAAAGCTGGTCACGCTGAGCGATGGACGCTATTCCATCACGGAAAAAGGACGCAAGGTCGCGCAGGAACTGGCCTTTGACCTGCCCCGCAGCGTGCGGGAGCGCGCCGTGGCCGCCGTGCTGCGCAGCCAGACATGGGCCCGCAAGGAGGCCCAATACGCCGCCCGCATCACCGAAAAGCCGGACGGCCACTGCTCCATCCGCTGCACCATCAAGGCGCTGGATCAGGAGTTGTTCTGCCTCGACATCGGCACGCCCGACCGGCTGAGCGCCGACCTCGTGAAAAAGCAATTCATCCTCAAAGGCAACGAGATCTACCAAATGCTCATCACCAAGCTGACGGAGGAGACCGAATAACCCAAGCGATAAAAATGCCGCTGTTCCGGAAAGAAAAACCGGACAGCGGCATTTTTTTCATTTCCAGAGCTGGGCGGCCACCAGTTCGAGCACACTGCCCGCGATGCAGCGGGCCTTGTCCGAAATGAGAAAGCAGTTTTCCAGTTCCTCGCGCCGGGGGTCCACATCGGCCACCTTGAAGCCCTTCGTCACCGGATAGCCGTCCCGCAAAAGCCCCCGCAGGATGCCGGAGATCTGCGTTTTCACGGGGATGCGCTCCCCCTCCGGCGTTTCCAGCTCGGCGATGGTCTCCCCAGCCTCGACAAAATCGGCGATGGCGTGACAATTTCGGAATATTCCCGCAGCCGGGGAATGGATGACTCGCTCGGCCCCGTAGCCGCCGATGATGCCCGGCACGCCGGAGTTCGGGGCCGCCGCCCCCTCCCGGATGATCCGGCCAAGCTTGTGGCCGCGTTTGGTCTCCACCACCACATCCACATCCCGCCCGGCCACGAAGCCGGGGCCGAGGGCGATGGTCAGCGGGGCCATCGCCCGCGTGGTGCCGAGGTTTTTTTCTTCGCGATGATGGCGTCGATCAGCACGGCGGGCTTTGCTTTTGGCAAACAGGCCCCCTTCGGGTCCACGAGGACGGGCACGGCGTTCTCGGCCCAGACGGCCTCCGCCTCGGCCAGCGATGCCGCCCGCACGGCCCGCAGACCTTCCACGGTGGTTTCGCCCTCGTAGACTGCTTCGCAGAGGGAGACTTGGCGGCGGATGGCGGCGGGGTGTTCGGCTTCCAGTACCAGCACCCGCAGCCCCGCCGACCACAGCCGGTGGATGGTGCCGGTGGCAAGGTCGCCGCCGCCGCGCACCACGATCAGTTCCTCACGCTTCATCGCTGTTTTCCTCCGGCTCCATGCGTTGCAGCAGCACGTTCATCGAGCCGCCGCACGCTGCAATGGCGGCGTCCTCGCCGGTGCTGTCCGTGGTAAAGGCGGCAAGCTTCGTGGGCGGTTCCTCCCCCGCCAGCATTTTTGCAACAAGCTGTTGTACCCGATATTCCATGATGCCGCCGCCCACGCTGCCGACGGTCCGGCCATCGGGCAGAAGCAGCATTTTGGAGCCGACTTCGCGGGGGTCGAGCCGTGGCGCGAAACGATGGTGGCAAGGACGGCGGGCGTATCCAGCGCCCCCAGCGCTGCCAAAATCGCCGGGGAAAAGCCCTCGGTCAGCGGGCGGGCACTCTTGATCTGGACGATCTCGGCCAGAATGGACAGCGCGATCTCCTCCGCCGTCTTGGCCCCAATGGCAAGGCCGATGGGCGCGTGGAGCGCTTCCACCCGCGCGGGGTCGAGACCGGCCTCGGTCAATTGGCGGCGCACCAGCGCCGTACGGCCTCGGCTGCCCATCATACCGACATACGCAGCGGGCTTTTGCAGAATAGCGGTCAGGCACTCCAAGTCGCAGTTGTGCGCGCGGGTGACCACCACAAAATAGCATTCCGCACCGCCGGAAATTTGGGCAAGGCTCTCCGAAAAGGGGGCGCAAAGCACTTCCTCCGCCCCGGCGTCCCGCAGATCGTCGGCAAAATCCGGCCGGTCTTCCAGCGCACAAACGGGCAGCCCCAGAAGCCTTGCCAGCCGCACCACCGAAGCGCCCACATGGCCGCCGCCGCAGACCACGAGCCGCGGGGCCGCGCCGAACCGCTCCGCAAACACGCGGAGCCCCTCCAGCTCCTCCACACCGCTGGACGTGATCTGCCGCAGCGCAGACAGCCGCCCGCTCAGGCACGGTGCCGGATGTTCCGGCCAGAGCGGCACACCGCCGCGCAGCAAAAGCTGCGCACCCGGCGCTTCACCTTCCAGCACGGTGGCCAGCAAGTAATCACCCGCCGCATCGTGTAACGCATCCAAAAAGTTCGGGGTTCCATTCGGGTCTCCTTTTGATTCATTGTTCTACCTGCGCGGCGGCGGCGTATTCGGCGGGATCAAATCGTTCCCGCCAGCGCTCCCAGTCCTCCGGCAGCATCCGCCACGCAAGGCCGCACCCGGCGGACAGCTCCCGCGGCAGCGGAATGAGCCGGCCGGGGATCTGTTCCGCGATGCAGCGTTTTTCCCACGCCATCGCATCCACGGTGGCCCGGAACGAAAGAACGATATACGGTCGTTTTGCTCGCATCTTACTCCTCCAGCGCCAAGGCACGCAGAGCCTGTGCCGCCGCAAGGGCCTCGGCCTCGGTGTTTTGGTGCGAAAAGCTGAACCGCACCATGCCCTGCTCCACGGTGCCCAGCGCCTTGTGCATGAGCGGGGCGCAGTGGGCCCCGGCTCGCACGCAGATGCCGAACTCCTCCCAGAGGGCGTCCGCCACGCGGGCGGAGTCCTCCCCGGCAAGGTTCAGCGAAACGATGGGTGCACGGGGTTCCGCGAAGCTGCCGTAGACCACCACACCGGGGATTTCCCAGACGGCCTCATAAAACAGCCGTGCCAACGCAGTTTCCTTTGCTTGGAGCGTTTCCACGCCCTGTTCCAAGATCCACCGCACCCCGGCCCCAAGGCCCGCGATGCCGGGGACGTTCAGCGTCCCGGCTTCCAGCGCGGTGGGCATTTCGGCGGGGTGGCGCGTCGTCGAAGCTGTGGACGCCGCTGCCGCCTACCACCAGAGGTGCCGCCCGCAAGCCGGGGCGGACGTACAGCCCGCCGGTGCCCTGCGGACCCAGCAGCCCCTTGTGGCCGGTAAAGCAGAGCACATCGATGCCCAGCTTTTGCACCGGGATGGGGCAAGCCCCGCTGTCTGCGCCGCATCCACGATCAACAGCAGACCGTGCTTTTTTGCAAAGTGGGCAACAAACGCGAGGTCGGTGGCGTTGCCGGTGACGTTGGACGCCCCGGTGACGACCACTGCCTTGGTGTTGGGCCGCAGCAGCTCCTCGAACTGCTCATAGCGCAGCACGGCGCGGTCATCCACCCCCACAAGGCTGAGCTGTGTTCCCTGCTCCCGCAAGCGGTAAAGAGGCCGCAGGACCGAGTTGTGCTCACAGACCGTGGTAATGACATGATCCGCCGGGCCGATCAGCCCGCCGATGGCCGTGTTCAGCGCTTGGGTCGCGTTGGATGCAAAGGCGATGCACGCCGGACTCTCCGCGCCGAACAGTTCGGCCAGCGCGGCGCGGGCGTCGTAGACCAGCCGCGCCGCATGAAGGGTCGGCTCGTGGGCACCGCGGCCGGGGTTGCCCGCTGTTTGCAGCGCTTCCAGCATCGCTTCGCCTACCACGGGCGGTTTTTGCAGCGTGGTAGCCGCATTGTCGAGGTAGATCACGGCTTGACCACGTTCCCGGCGTTCAGCATTTTTTCCGCAATGACGTACATATTCGTCACAGTGCCGACCTGCAGCTTCTCCGTCAGGCCGTAGAAATTCAGGCAGGTGCCGCAGGTTATGATCTCCACGCCCTCGGCTTCCAGCGCCTTGAGGTCTTCCAGCATGGGCGAACCCTCACAGGTCAGGTGAGCACCGCCGTTGTAGAAGAGGATGGTCTTGGGCAGCTTGTCCTGCTGGGTCAGCGAGAAGACGAAGGCCTTGAGCAAGGTCTTGCCCAGCTCCTCGGCTCCATCGCCCATCTTATCGGACGCAATGACCACCACCGTATCGGTGCGTGCGTCCGGTGCGCAGACCGGGGCCTCCTCGGCCTCGTCGGGGGCGTCGCCCACCGTGAACAAAACGCGGTACTCCCGCTCCGCCAATTTCTCGGCCTTGGACGCATATCCCTTCTGCTGGGCCATCTTGGTCAGGTTCTGGACGGCGATCTCGTTATCCACGAGGACCTCCACCTCACCGGCACCGTTCAATTCGGCAATGGCCTTCTTGGCTTTGACAACAGGAAGCGGGCAAGCATCCCCGCGTGCATCAACTTTCAGCATCGTTCGTATCTCCATTTAATAATTCACTGTGATCTCCGTGGTTTGCTTCTCCAAAATCTCGCCCACGATGGCGGTGGGCAGACCTGCCGCCCGGAGTTCCTGCTCCAGCGCGGCGGCGTCCTGCGGCGCAGCGGCCAACAGCAGCCCGCCGGAGGTCTGTGGGTCGAACAGAATTTCTTCCATCGGAAATGGGACATTTTCAAACCGGACGAAGGGTCCGGTGTGGTTGCGGTTCCGCTGGCCCGCCGCCGTATACAGGCACGCATCGGCGGCTTCCCACGCACCGGGCAGCACCGGCACCGCATGGGCATCGATGACGCAGGAGAGTTTGTCTCCCATCATCTCGTGCAGATGGCCCAGAAAGCTGAACCCGGTCACGTCGGTAGCGGCGTGGACCTCATACTTGTGCGCGACCTCTGCCGCTGTCTTATTCAGGGTGGTCATGGAGCGGATGGCCCCTTCCATCTGGTCCGGGGCGGCTTCGCCTACCCGGTTGGCCGTGCAGATGAGCCCGACGCCCAGCGCCTTGGTCAAGAGCAGCTTGTCGCCGGGGCGGCCGGTATCGTTGGCCGTCATCCGGCGCGGATCCACAAGGCCCGTCACCGAAAGGCCGTACTTCACACCGGTGTCGGCGATGGAATGCCCGCCCGCGAGGCTGCCCCCGCTTCGGCGACCTTTTTTTCGGCCCCGCCGCGCAGGATCTCGCCCAGAACGTTCAGGTCCATGCTCTCCGGAAAGCAAACGAGGTTCAGCGCCGTCTTCACTTCGCCGCCCATGGCGTAGATATCGCTCAGGGCGTTGGCAGCAGCGATCTGCCCGAAGGTATAGGGGTCGTCCACCATGGGTGGAAAAAAGTCCACCGTCTGCACGAAGGCCAGCTCATCGGTGATGCGGTAAACGGCGGCGTCATCCTTGCTGTCGTAGCCGACCAAAAGGTTCGGATCCTGTTCGCCGCGCGGCAGCTTTTTCGAGGATGCGGCTCAGCACCCCCGCGCCGAGCTTGGCCGTGCAGCCGCCGCCCGTGCAGAACAGGATCTTTTCCGATCCTGCCATTACGCTCGTTCTCCTTCCGAAAATCGTGTCAGAACGCTTCGCACCCGGAAGCGCTCCCATAAAAGTTTCTGTGTCTCTTCGCCCAGCGCCCGGCGGGCAGCATCGTCCGCTTGGTTGAGGACGGCGTAAAACTGCCGCTCCCCCACCTGCTTGCGTCCCCCGGCCTCGCTGGCCAGAAGCCGTGCCAGCAGTTCCGGCGTCAGCAGGGTCTCCGGTACCGCGCCCAGCAGCGCACAGGCGGTTTCCAGCCGGAAGCAGACGCTTTCCAGCGGTTTTTCCACCGCCGAAAGCCCGGCCACAGCCAGCACGATATCACTTTCCGGCAGGATCACCGGCTCGTGCGCCGCCGGGGCCTTGCAGGGCAAGCGCTTGGCCCCGTCCGCTTCCAGAAAAACGGCGTCGGCCTGTTCCATCCAGTGTTCCAACTGCCGGGGCGGCGGGGCGGTCAGCTTGCCGCTGCCGTCCGGCGTGCCGAGGACGGCAAACGCTCCTGCCGCCCAGAGGGCTTTTACGTCCGCGTCGGCAACGGCGAAGTTCTGCTTCGACTGCCGGATGTGGGTGGTCGTCCCGGCCAGCACACGCCAGCCCCTGCGGGCGCAATGCTCACTCAGGGCATAGAGCAGGGTGGTCTTTCCCCGCCGCCCACCAGCGAGACGACATGCCCCTTCTCAGCCAGAAACGGAAACTGCGCTTCCGTGACCATTCAGCGGTTCTCCTCCACGGCCATGGCGATCTGCTCCGGGGTGATGGGCAGCTCGTAGAACCGGGTGCCGATGGCGTTGTACACCGCATCCGCAATGGCGGGCAGCGGCGTGTTGATGACCACTTCGCCGATGGACTTTGCGCCAAAGGGGCCGTTGGGCTCGTAGCTGTTTTCAAACTCCACCCGGATCTTTCCGATGTCCACGCGGGCGGGGATCTTATACTGCATGAACGAATTTTCCATGGGGCAGCCCTTGGAATCGTAGGTGATGTTCTCGGTCAGCGCCATGCCGATGCCCTGCAGCAAGCCGCCCTCGGCCTGCACGCGGGTCAGGTTCGGGTTGATGGGGGTGCCGCAGTCCACACAGGCGGCATAATCCACCACCTTGACTTCACCGGTCTCCTTGTCCAGCTCAATTTCAGCCGCACCCACCATGTACGGCGGGGGCGACAAGGGCGAAGTGTGGGTCTCGGTGACTTCCAGCGGCACCATATGGCCGAACTGAGAGGCCGAGGCGACCTCGCTGAGGGAGACTTTCTGCTCCGGGTCGGCATCCACAAAGACATTTTTGCCATCAAAGGCAACGTCCGCTTCCTCGCAGTGGAGCAGTTCCGCGCCCAGTTTGCAGATCTGTGCCCGCAGCTTCATGGCGCACTTTTCGACGGCCTTGCCAGTAACGTAGGTCGTGCTGGAGGCATAGGAGCCGGAATCGTAGGGCGAAACATCGGTATCCGCACCGAAAACGGTGATGTCGTCCAGCCCGCAGTCCAGTACCTCGGCGGCGATCTGCGCTAGGGTAGTGTCGCAGCCGGTACCCATATCCGCCGCGCCGATGATGAGGGAGTAGAACCCTTCATCGTTGACCTTGAGGGTCGCGCTGCCGACGTCCATGCCGGAAATGCCGGAGCCCTGCATCGCCATGCCCATACCCACGGCGCGGACCTTCCCGTTGCCGAGGTCCCGGACGGGATACTTGTGATCCCAGTCGATCATCTCGTGGACCTTTTTCAGGCAGCGATCCAGCGCACAGCTGGTGTTCACCGCGCCGTAGTAGGCGGGCATCACGTCGCCCTCCTTGACGATGTTCATCTCACGGATCTTGAAGGGGTCCATGTGGAGCTTGTCGGCCAGCTCATTGACGGCGGACTCCACCGCAAACAGGCCCTGCGTCGCACCGTAGCCGCGGTAAGCGCCCGCGGACATGTGGTTCGTGTAGACGACGTCGCTGACGAAGCGGAACGCCTCGGCCTTGCCGTACAGCGGGATGGACTTGTGGCCCGACAGGCCCACCGTCGTGGGGCCGTGCTCGCCGTAGGCACCCGTGTTGGACAGGGTGTAAAGGTCGATGCCCTTCACGATGCCCTCTTTGGTGGCACCGAGGCGGACGTGCATCTCCATCTCGTGCCGGGGCGAGGAAGCGGTCTGGCTCTCCTCGCGGGTGAAGAGAAGTTTGCAGGGCTTTTTGGTTTTCCATGTCACAAAGGCCGGGTAGATGGCGGAGACGGCCGTCTGCTTGGCACCGAAGCCGCCGCCGACGCGGGGCTTGATGACGCGGATCATGGATTTGGGGATGTGCAAAGCATTCGCCACGTTGCGGCGGGTGTGGAAGACGATCTGGGTGGAGCTGAGGATGTTCAGCCGCCCATACAGATCCATATAGCAGCAGGTGCGGAAGGTTTCCATCATGGCCTGTTGGCACGCCTTGGTGTGGTAGACATGGTCGATGACCACATCGCAGTTCGCCAGCACGGCGTCGATATCGCCGCTGCCGCACTCGTCGTGGGCGCACAGGTTCCGCTTGTTGTCCGCGCCCACCGGACACAGGCTCTCCCAGTTGTCCTCCGGGTGGACGAGGATGGGGTTATCCTTTGCGGTGTGGTAGTCGAGCACAGGTTCCAGCACCTCATACTCGACCTTGATGAGCTTCATGGCCTTGTCCACGCACCGATCGTCCACACCGGCCACGATGGCGACCACATCGCCCACAAAGCGAACATGGCGGTCAATGACCAGCCGGTCGTAGGGGCTGGCTTCGGGGTAGGTCTGGCCCGCTTGGGTGTAGCGGCGGCCATTCTGATCCACATCCTCCCACGTGAAGATGGCCTCGATGCCGGGCACCTTCTTGGCGACGGTGGTGTTGATGGTCTTGACGATGGCGTTGGGGTGGGGCGAGCGCAGAAGCTTTACAATGAGGCAGTCGGCGGGGGCAAGGTCGTCCATGTAGACGGGCTTGCCGGTGACGAGCTGCATCGCGTCCTTTTTGCGGAACGGTTGGTTGACGTTTTTCATTCGGCTGCCTCCTTCGATTTTTTCCATGCGAGGAACGCCTGAATGCCCCGCAGCTGGCCCTCGTAGCCGGAGCAGCGGCAGAGGTTGCCCGCGAGATATTCCTTGATCTCCTCCTCGGAGGGGTACGGGTTCTCGCGGAAAAGGGCCAGCGCGTTCATGATAAAGCCGGGGTTGCAGAAGCCGCACTGCTCCGCGCCCTGATCGGCGATGAAGCCGCCGAACTCAGCGGCCTCCTCCTGCAAGCCTTCCAGCGTGGTGACACGGTGGCCGTCGGCGCGGGCCGCCAGCACAGAACAGGACAGCACCGGCTTGTCATCCAGAAAGACCGTGCACAAGCCGCAGTTGGAAGTTTCACAGCCGCGTTTGACGCTGTAGCAGCCGTGGCTGCGGACAAAGTCGATGAGCAGGGCGTCCGGCGCAACATCGGCGGACACCTTTTTCCCGTTCAATGTGATCGTGATCTGCATCGTATTCCCCTCCCTCAGGCTTCCAGCCGACGCACGGCGCGCTTGACCAGCACGCCCGCCAGATGGTTGCGGTATTCGGCGCTGCCGCGCAGATTGCTCTCGGTCTTGATCTGGGCCCGCACTTCGGCGGCGAAGCGATCCGCCGTCAGCTCCGGCGTCTCAGCCCCATTGGGCTTGAGGGCAAAGAGCATTGCCTTGCCCGGCCGGGCCCCGATGGCAAACCGGTAGCCCTCCGCCGTTTTGGCGGCGGCGCAGGTCAGCACCGGGAAGTCCGTCTGGCTGTTCCGCACCGACTGGTAGCAGAACGAGGCCGCTTCCTTCGGCACCAGCACCCGCACAAGGATGTCCCGGTCATAGGGGCGGGCGGCGTACTCGGCAAGCGGGACGATGCCGCCCTTATAAAGCTCTACGGAAGCGTTCAGCGCGAGGAACATGGTGAGTACGTCGGAGAAACCGAAGCGGCTGTAAATGCTGCCGCCCACGGTGGCGAGGTTCCGCAGCTGGACGCCCACGATATGCCGCACCGATTCCCGCACGGCACCGCCGGTGTAGGCAGCCAGCCCCTCGTGCAGCTCCAATTGGCGCAGCGTCACCATCGCTCCGATGGAAAAGCCCTCGTCCGTCTCCTCCATGGTGTCCAGCCCGAGGCCCGACAGGTCGATGGCCGTGCCGACATTGAGCTTCTCCATTTTGAGCCAGATCATGCCGCCGAGGACCCGATTGTTCTTTTTCTGGTTGAGCTGCCAAGCCTCCTCGAGGCTTTCAGCCCGCTTGTATTCCCGGATGGTCATCATACGCAGTACCTCTCTTTTTCCCTGATTACTTTTATTTTAACATATTTTCTGTTAAAATACCACTAAAAGAGCCCCCTACCAAGGGGCCGTCATTTTGTGCGAGGTGTTCAAAAGATGGAGCAACCGCTTCTTCCCGTTGGGTGTGTCATCATGGCGTCGGGGCTGGCCCGGCGGTTCGGTTCCAATAAGCTCTTGGCCGATTTCGGCGGGCGTCCCCTGCTCTGCCGCGCATTGGACGCGACCAACACACCCCAACTTGCTGCCCGCATCGTCGTGACCCGCTCGGCGGAGGTGGAAGCACTCTGCAAAGCGGAGGGCGTCCCCTGCCTCGTCCACGGACTGCCGGGCCGGAACGACACGGTGCGGCTGGGGGGCTGGACGCCCTGCTGGCGGCGCGGCCCGACCTTGCGGGCTGTATGTTCCTGCCCGGCGACCAGCCCCTGCTTCAGCGGGAGACCGTGGAGAGCATGGTGGGCATCTTCGGCTGGGATACGAAGACCCGCATCGAACGGCAAAAAGAAACAGAACGGGAGATCTTCCGGCTGGCTCATCGGTTCATAAATGACCCGAACCCGCTGGTCGGAAGCCCCGTTCTGTTCAGCAAACGTTATTTTTCGGAGCTGCGCATCCTGCCCGAAGGCAAAGGCGGCAGCGTATTGCTCCGGAAATACCCGGAGCGGGTCCACAACATTTTCATTAGGGACCGGAACGAGCTATTGGATGCGGACACACCCGAAGCGCTGGCAGAATTACTCCGCATCCTTCGGCAGTAACACATTCAGCACGATGGCCACAAAGGCGGCGGGCACGATGCCGGACTCACCGCAGATGAGCTGGAACAACTGCGGGGTCTTGGCCAGAATGCTGGCGTTTGCGCCCATGCCGTAGCCCACGCCCAGAGCCACCGAAACGATGGTCAGGGTGCGCGGGGTCATCTTTTCCTTGGTGATGAGCTGGATGCCCGACACGACGATGGAGGAGAACATCATGACAGCGGCACCGCCCAGAACGGCCTGCGGCATGATGGAGACCAGTGCGCCCAGCTTGGGGATGAGGCCGCAGAGGATCAGGAAGATGGCACCGGTGGCCAATGCGCCGCGGTTGACCACCTTGGTCATCGCCACCAGACCGATGTTCTGGCTGAAGGAAGTGTTGGGCAGGACGCCGAAGCAAGCGGCGAAGGAAGAGCCCAGACCATCGCAGATGACGCCGCCGGACAGCTCCTTATCGGTGGCCTCGCGGCCCATGCCGCCCTCCATGACGCCGGAGATATCGCCCACCGTCTCGACGGCGGTGACGATGAACATGATCAGCACCGGCAGGATGGCGCGCATATCAAAGACGATCTTGACCGGGACGAGCTTGGGGATGGCAAACCAACTGGCCTGTGCCACCTTATCCCAGTTCAGCACCCATGCCTTCGTGAACTCCACACCGTCGGCCGTGACGCCGGTGGTGGGCAGGACAAAGCCCATGATGAATGCGGCGATGTAACCGGCCACGATGCCGATGAGGATGGCGGAAGAACTCAAAAAGCCCTTGGTCCAGTGCTTGAAGAAGAGGATGACCACCAGCACGAAGACGGCCAGCAGCAGGTTCTCCATGGAGCCGAAGTCCTTGGCCGCATTGCCGCCGCCGAAGGAGTTGACGCCCACCGAGATCAGCGACAGACCGATGGACAGCACCACCGTGCCTGTGACCACCGAGGGGAAGAACTTGCGCAGGGGCTTGAGGAAGAAGCCCAGCACCGTTTCGAACAGGCCGCCCAGAATGGACGCGCCCATAATGGCACCGTAGGCCAGCACGCCGCCGCCCATGGAAGCCGCCACGCTGTTGAAGACGCCGAGGAAGCCGGACGAGGTGCCCATGATGATGGGGACCTGACCGCCCACGGGGCCGATGGAAAACAGCTGCACCAGCGTGACCACACCGGCCACGAACATGGCGTTCTGCAGCAGACTGACCTGAAGGTCGGCGAATTCACCACCCGCCAGACCGCATGCGCTCGTAATGATGAGCAGCGGGGTCAAGTTGCCGACGAACATGGCAAATACATGCTGCAAGCCCAGCGGAATGGCCTGTCGAAGGGGCATCTTCGCATCAAACTTGTACGCGCCCTTCTCCAAATCGATAGTTTTGATCATACCCTTCTCCTTTAACGAATAGGTTTTTTAACGACATGAAAAATTATAGCAAAGGACGTGTGGAATTGGGAGAGGTTTAGACCGACTTTTGTTCACTTTTCGTTCATAAGTCATACTTCATCAGCAAAAATGTCCGCACATGGAATACAAGTGCGGACATTTTTGCCTGTTATGCCCCCGGCACCAGCAGACGCCGGGCTTTGTCGATGGTGGTCGTCCCTCGGCGAGGTCGTTGGCTGCGAGCATCTGCCCCGGCGAAACATGGTAGTGCTTCGCGATGGCGAACAGTTCCTCCCCCGCTTGGGCGTAGTAGATGCGGAGGGAGATCTCCGGGTCGGCGGGGGCCAGCTTCTCCCCCAGCGCAATGCTGCCCACGCAGCTGCTCACGCTGCGGCGGAGCACAGCACCTTCCACCCGCACGGTCACCGAGACATCCAGTGCCCCGCCCGTGCATCTGCATTGCAGGTTCTCCGTGCTCAGCCAGCACTCCGGGTAGAGCATCGCCTCCTCCGGCGCATCCGTCGGCAGCGGCAGCGCAAGCTCCAAAGTCTTCTCGTAGCTTTCCAACTCGGCAAGGCTGTTCTCCCCAAAGGCCGTCACCACGACCCGCGCCGTCAGCGCCCAAGATCGCCCCTGCCAGAGAAGCTGCGCCGGGCCGATGGAGGCAAAGCACGCAAGGATCTTTGCCCCGGCATCCGGCAGCGGGCCGGAACCGGTCAGGGTCGTTGTTTCGTTCAGGGCGCAGAGCAGCGATTCGGTGGGCACCGTCTGGAGAACCGGGTCTGTCTCGTACTGGGTCGAAAAGGCATCCGCCACGCATTGCAGCTGGTAGGGCCGCCATGCCCGCAGCCGAAGCATGACCGTTGCGCTGAGGGCACTGGGCGCATCCCCCCCCCTGCGTGACCGTAAAGCCCACCGGCTCGGCCACACAAAAGGCAGCGGCAGTCCTCGCTGAGACCCTCCACATCCAGCACCTGATTGAACGGCAGCTCCACACTCTGACTCTGCAGGGTGTTGTCCCCCTCGGCCCGCCACGCACAGAGAACGGAGAGCGTTCCCTTGGCCACGGCCTTGGCGTTGAGCACCTTCAGGTCATGGACGGACACGGTCCCCGCAAGGTCCAGAATCGCGGCGGGCAGCGACGGAAAGGCCAGCTCCCCTTCCACCGTGACCAGCTTATCCAGCACGGCGGTGCGGCGGACGCCTTCCAGCGTGGTCAGCCGCTGCTCGATGCCGCCGTCCGACAGGGCCGTGATGACCTCGGTTTTCAGTTGGGTGTAGACCGACGCCACCAGCCCGAAGGCTCCCCGCACCTCTACACGGCGGGGCGTGACCGAACGGCAGTTCAGATATTCCGTCTGCCCTTCCACCTGCGCCGTCCATGCCGTGAAGGTGAACTCCGGCAGCTCCAGCACCTTATTGAAGGGCAGCTTCTGCTCGGTCTGGCAAAGGCCCGCATCCTCCTCGCCCTGATAATAAACGATGCAGCGCAGATAGCCCTCCAGCGTCAGCTTGCCGGGCTGCAATTGCTTTTGCAGCACCACCGGCTTCGCAAAGCATTTGACCAGCTTGAACACCGGCGGCAGATAATCGGAAATCAGAATTTCTGTTTCCAGCGGGAGCTCCGCTTTGACGGTGCAGTCTGCCCCCGCCGCCGGCAGCGCGTCCCGAAAGATCTTCAGTTCCATCCTGTGCGCTCCTTTCCTGTCCGTTTGGCATAGCACATACCAGAGCATATGCGCGTTTCCCCGCCGCTATGCGAAAACGCCGCCGCCGCACAGCGTTTCCACTGCGCGGCGGCGTTTCACAAATCAGGAAATGAGAAACCCTGAATTATTCAGCGGCCTTTGCTGCCTCGACCTGCTTGATCAGCTCAGGCACGACCTTGAACAGATCGCCGACGATGCCGTAGTCAGCCACACCGAAGATGGGAGCGGACTCGTTCTTGTTGACGGCGATGATGCACTCGGAATCCTGCATACCAGCAGTGTGCTGGATGGCACCGGAAATACCCAGAGCAACGTAGATCTTGGGGTGGACGGTCTTACCGGTCTGACCAACCTGATGGTCAGCGCTCATCCAGCCAGCATCGGTGACGGCACGAGATGCGCCGACAACACCGCCGCCCAGAGCTGGAGCCAGCTGCTCAGCCAGCTCGATGCCCTTGTTGACGTCCTTGCTGATACCACGGCCAACAGAGACGATGACGTCTGCACCGATGAGGTCGACCAGCTTCTCAGCTGCCTTCTCAACGCTCAGGACCTCGGTCTTGATGTCGGAAGCGGCCAGCTCGAAGGCGGGCTTCACAATCTGGCAGGCATCAGCCTTAGCCTGATCGAACGGAGCCTTCTTCATAACGCCGGGACGGACAGTGGACATCTGGGGACGGAAGCGGGGGCAGATGATGGTAGCCATCAGATGGCCGCCGAACGCGGGACGGGTCATCTTCAGGTTGCGATCCTCATAATCGAACTTCTGCTTGGAGAGGTCGATGGTAGAGCTCTCTTTCAGGAACTCGACATACTTTGCAGTGTCGATGTCCAGATGGGTAGCATCAGCGGTCAGACCGGTGTGCAGACGAGCTGCGCAGCGGGGGCCAAGGTCGCGGCCGATGTTGGTAGCACCGATCAGCAGGACCTCAGGCTTGTACTCGTTGACCATGTCGCAGACGACCTTGGCGTATGCGTCAGTGGTGTAGTCCTTCAGCAGCGGGCTGTCGCAGACCATGACCTTATCGGCACCATAGCCGCCCAGCTCTTTTGCAATGCCGTCCACGTTGTCGCCCAGCAGCAGACCGGTGACTTCGCAGCCCAGCTCGTCAGCCAGCTTGCGAGCCTCGCTGACCAGCTCAAAATCGGTGGACATCAGTTTGCCTTGGCGCTGCTCACAGAATACCCATACGCCCTTGTAATCGTTAAAATCAGCCATTGTATTCCTATGCTCCTTTCATCAGATCAGGTGCTTCTTGGCCAGAATACCAGCCAGCTGTGCGGCGGTGTTGTCGCCCGTCAGCATGGTGACTGCGCCCTTCTGCGGAGGAGTGAAGGACTTAAAGACGTTCGTCGGAGAACCCTTCAGACCGATGGTATCGACCTCGATCAGCGGATCGTCCTTCAGAGCGTTGTAATCGAACACTTCCATCGGCTTGTCGTAGCAGGTGAAGATGCCGTTGACGCTCATGTAACGGGGCTGGTTCAGCTCCTTGATGCAGGTCAGCAGGCAGGGAGTCTGAACCTTGACCATCATGTAGCCGTCTTCCAGCATACGCTTCACGGTCAGGGTGTTGCCGTCTTTCTGGATGTCGGCAACGTAGGTCACCTGCGGCAGATGCAGCTTTTCAGCGATCTGGGGGCCGACCTGTGCGGTATCGCCATCGATTGCCTGACGGCCGCAGAAGACGACATCCTCCGGGCCAACGCCGATCTTGTTGACAGCTGCATCAAGGATCTGGCTGGTTGCGAAGGTATCGGAACCGCCGAACTCACGGCCGGAAACCAGAACAGCCTTGTCAGCGCCGCGGGCCAGCAGCTCACGCAGCATACCCTCTGCCGGCGGGGGACCCATGGTGACAACAACGACCTCGCAGCCGGTGGCGTCCTTGAGCTTCAGGGCAGCCTCCAGAGCGTTCAGGTCATCGGGGTTGGTAATAGTGGCCATAGAGGCACGATCCAGCGTGCCATCCGCCTTGACGGCCACCTTACCGGAGGTATCAGGAACCTGCTTTACACAAACGATTGCTTTCATTGTAAATCTTACCTCCCTTACTTCAGCAGCGCGCCGGAAATGACCATCATCTGCACTTCGCTGGTGCCCTCGTAGATCTCCGTGATCTTGGCATCGCGCATCATGCGCTCGATGGGATAGTCACGGGTGTAGCCGTAACCACCGAACAGCTGCAGGCAGCGGCGGGTCACGTCGCTTGCGGTGCGGGCGGCGATCAGCTTTGCCTGAGCAGCCTCAACGCTGTAACGGACCTTCTTGCCATCCATTGCTTCCTGCTTCTTCAGAGCAGCAGCGTAGACCAGATACTTTGCAGCCTCAACGCGTGCCTTCATCTCAGCCAGCTCGAACTGGGTGTTCTGGAATGCGGAAATGCTGCGGCCGAACTGCTTGCGCTCCTTGACGTAAGCAACGGTCTCTTCCAGAGCGCCCTCGGCGATGCCCAGAGCCTGAGAAGCAATGCCGATACGGCCGCCGTCCAGCGTAGCCATAGCCAGCTGGAAGCCCTTGCCGCGCACGCCCAGCATACGATCCTTCGGGATCTTGCAGTCCTCGAAGATCAGCTCGCAGGTGGAAGAACCGCGGATGCCCATCTTGTCCTCAGCCTTGCCGACGGAGAAGCCCGGATCGGTGCGCTCCACGATGAAGGCGGAGCACAGCTTGGTGGGACGGCCCTTCTTGTCGAGCACGTGGTCGGTGACAGCGATGACGATGAAGACATCAGCGAAACCAGCGTTGGTGATGAAGATCTTGGAGCCGTTCAGCACCCAGCAATCGTCATCTTCCTTAGCAATGGTCTGCTGGCCCTGTGCATCGGTGCCGGCACCCGGCTCGGTCAGGCCGAAAGCGCCCAGCCACTCGCCGCTGCAGAGCTTGGGCAGGTACTTTGCCTTCTGCTCCGGGGTACCATTCTCATAAATGGGAGCAGCACACAGGCTGGTGTGAGCAGAGACGATGACACCGGTGGTGCCGCAGACCTTGCTCAGCTCTTCCACTGCCATGACGTAGGACAGCACATCGCCGCCGGCGCCGCCGACAGAGGTGGGAAATAAATACCCATCATGCCCAGCTTGCCCATCTTCTCGACGGTCTCTTTGGGGAAGTACTCTTCTGCATCAACTTTCTTAGCCAGAGGCTTGACTTCGTTCTCAGCAAACTCGCGGTACATTTTCTGCACCATCTGCTGCTGCTTGGACAGAGTAAAATCCATCGCTATATCCTCCTAACGGGTCTATTTTTCATAGGCCTGGCGCTTTTTATGGCGAACCCGGTTTGCAAACAAATTCCTCCCGACCGCTTTCCCCGCAGCCGGGAGAAATGTTTTCAAAGATTACAGCTGATCGACCGGGGTCTTGGTGCGGTCTGCGTTATAAACGTAGAAGCCCTTGCCGGTCTTGCAGCCCAGATTGCCGCCGCGGACCATCTTGCGGATCAGCGGGCAAGCACGATACTTGCTGTCGCCGGTCTCGTGGTACAGAACGTCCATGATGGCGAGGCAGATGTCCAGACCGATGAAGTCGCCCAGCTCCAGCGGGCCCATGGGGTGATTTGCGCCCAGCTTCATGGCGGTGTCGATGCCAGCGATATCGGAAACGCCCTCCATCTTGATGAAGGCTGCTTCGTTGATCATGGGGATCAGGATGCGGTTGACGACGAAGCCTGCAGCCTCGTTGACCTGAACCGGCTGCTTGCCGATGGCAACAGAGATCTCCTTGATCTTCTCAACGGTCTCAGCAGGAGTGTTGCAGCCTGCGATGACCTCGATCAGCTTCATGCGGTCAGCGGGGTTGAAGAAGTGCATGCCGACCACAGGGCGCTTGACGTTCTTGCCGATCTCGGTGATGGACAGAGAAGAAGTGTTGGAAGCGAAGACGCACTCCGGCTTGCAGATCTTATCCAGCTCGCCGAAGGTGGTCTGCTTGACCTTCATATCCTCGAACGCAGCCTCAACGACCAGATCGCAGTCTGCGCACAGGTCTTCCTTCAGGCCCGGAGTGATGGCAGCGACGATCGCGTCTGCCTTCTCCTGCGGGATCTTGCCCTTCGCAACCAGCTTGTCGTAGCCAGCCTTGATCTTAGCGAGGCCCTTCTCGGCCCACTCCTGCTTGATGTCGCACAGAGCAACGGTGTTGCCCTCGACCTGAGCGAATGCCTTTGCAATGCCCTGACCCATCGTGCCAGCGCCAATAACACCGATCTTCATAGGATATCTCTCCTTTATTTCATTGAACTTCAGTTCCCCGGCTCCCTCTCCGGCAGGAGCCGGGCAGCAGAAGCTTAAAATTACAAATTCAAATTAGTTGTTGGTGAAAACAGCCTTGGGCTTCGGTTTCTCACGGGTCAGGAAGCAGGCCATGCCTTCCTTCTGGTCGTGGGTCTCGAAGCAGTCGCCGAACAGCTTCTCTTCGACCTCAACAGCCTTCTCGATGGGCAGGCTGATGCCGTCATTGATAGCTTTCTTGCAGTTGCGCACCGCGATGGGGGCGTTCTTGGCGATCTTGCCAGCCAGCTTCAGGACATTCTCCATCAGCTCAGCCTGCGGATACACGGCGTTGACCAGACCGATGCGGTAAGCCTCATCCGCCTTGATGTTCAGAGCGGAGTAGACCAGCTGCTTTGCCATGCCCATGCCGACCAGACGAGCCAGACGCTGGGTGCCGCCGAAGCCCGGGGTGATGCCCAGACCCACTTCCGGCTGGCCGAAGACGGCGTTGTCGGAGCAGATGCGGATGTCGCAGCTCATAGCCAGCTCGTTGCCGCCGCCCAGTGCGAAGCCGTTGACGGCTGCAATGACGGGGATCGGGAAGCTCTCGATCATCAGGAACACATCGTTGCCCAGCTTGCCGAAGGCCTCGCCTTCTGCCTTGGTCATGGTGCTCATGGAGCCGATGTCCGCACCGGCCACGAAACTCTTGTCGCCTTCGCCGGTCAGGACGATGCAGCGGATGGTTTCCTGATCCACTGCTTCAAAAGCAGCCTTCAGGTCAGCCAGAACTTCGGGGTTCAGCGCATTCAGTGCCTTCGGGCGGTCGATGGTGATGATCTCGACGGCGCCCTGCACCTCGGTTTTAACAAATGCCATTGTGAAGACCTCCATTCAAAGTCTTATTCTCAGCCAAGAACAGCCCCCGTGCAGGAGGAGTTGCTCCTGCACGGGCCGTTCTGAAATCTGGAGTGCCTCCAGTAATTAGTCCATCTCAACGATGGTAGCGCAGCCCATGCCGCCGCCGATGCACAGGGTAGCCAGGCCCTTCTTAGCGCCGCGATGCTTCATCGCGTACAGCAGGGTGACCAGGATACGAGCGCCGGAAGCGGCGACCGGGTGGCCCAGAGCAATTGCGCCGCCGTTGACGTTCACCTTGCTCATGTCGAAGTTCAGTGCCTGACTGACGGCCACGGACTGAGCAGCGAAGGCCTCGTTGGCCTCGATCAGATCCATATCAGCAACGGTCAGACCGGTCTTTGCCATGACTTTCTTGGAAGCAGCGATGGGGCCCAGACCCATGACTTCGGGCTCAACGCCAGCCAGAGCGCCTGCGACCCAAGTTGCCCAGGGGTGACACCCAGCTCCTTAGCCTTCTCCTCGCTCATGACGACCAGAGCAGCAGCACCGTCGTTGATAGCGGAAGAGTTGCCGGCGGTCACGATGCCGTCCTTGGTGAAAGCAGGCTTCAGGGTGCCCAGCTTCTCAACAGGGGTCAGACGGGGGCCTTCATCGGTATCGAACACGGTGTCGCCCTTCTTGCCCTTGATGACGACAGGAACGATCTCGTCCTTGAAAGCGCCGTCCTTGATGGCCTTGTCAGCCTTGACCTGACTGTTGTAGGAGAACTGATCCAGCTCCTCACGGGTGATGGGGCTGTAGCCGTACTTCTTCTGGTAGGTCTCGTTGGTGCAGACGTTCTCAGCGGTCATGCCCATGTGCTTGTTGAAACCGGTTGCATCCCACAGTGCATCGTTGACCATGGTATCGACCAGCTCGCTCTTGCCCATGGGGGCGCCCATGCGGTAGCCGTAGCGGCCCTTCATCATTGCGAAGGGAGCCATGTCCATGTTCTCCATACCACCGGCGACCACGATATCCGCATCGCCAGCCTCGATCATCTGGGCAGCCATGTTGACACAGTTCAGACCGGAGCCGCAGACCACGTTGACGGTGACGGCGGGGGTCTCGATGGGCAGACCGGCTTTCAGGGCAGCCTGACGGGCAACATTCTGACCCAGGCCAGCCTGGATGACGCAGCCCATGTAAACATGATCGACCTGCTCCGGTGCGACATGTGCACGCTCCAGTGCCTCCTTGATGACGATGGAGCCCAGCTCTGCTGCGGGGACGTTGGCAAGAGTGCCGCCGAATTTACCGATCGCGGTACGGCATGCAGATGCGATAACAACTTTCTTCATGTTAAAAGCCTCCTGATTTGTGTATGTTGGTGAATTTTAGGAACCTAGTTTATCGAAACGCCCAAGGCGTTTGCACATAAGGATCGAGCCTTCAAGGCTCTTCCCCGTTCGCCCGGCGCTCGGCCATCTTCTTGATGACGGCGGCCTCGACATTGCGGGGTGACGAACTTGGAGATGCTGCTGCCGTAGTGGGCAGCTTCTTTCACGATGGTCGAGGAAAGATAGCTCCATTTGATGCTGGTCGCAAGAAACATCGTCTCGATGCCGGGCATCAATGCGTGATTGGTCTGAGCAAGCTGGATCTCGTCTTCGAAATCCGTGACCGCCCGCAGCCCCCGCACCATGACCGAGGCGTGGCGCTTTTTTTGCGAACTCCACAGTCAGGCCGTCGAAGCTCTCCACGGTGACATTCGGGATGTCCTTGCAGCACTCTTTCAGCAGCTCTACCCGCTCCTCAATGGTGAACAGAGGGTCTTTCGCGCTGTTGATGAGCACCGCCACGATCAGGTGATCGTTGATCTTCGCGGCACGCTTGATGATATCGAGATGTCCTTTGGTGACCGGATCAAAGGATCCGGGATAAACTGCTGTTGCCATCGTGTCCTCCTTGATGCGCTCTCGTATGAAAAGCGCGTTTGGTTTTGTCATGATAGCACTTTCCAGTTCCGGGTGCAAGGGGCGCTTTCCTGCGGCACACATCATCGTTAATTTTTAAACGAATCATGCCGTGCGTCCGCACTGCGCCCTGCTACGCTATAAGTAAATCACATCGTCAAAATTTTATCAAGTCTTTTTTCAAAAAATTTGTTTTCCCTGTACCAAAGAATCCGGTTGAATTGCTAAGATTTTTAGTTATGTTGCCATCCAGCTACTTTTTTGCACCGAATTGACGCGAAAGTATTGATTCTCCTCTTTGTTAATGTTATAACTAAGTTATCGAATTGTAAGAGTTTACAATTCCTTTATGTTATTGTAGGAGAGGATGGTTTATAATGGATTACACGGAATTGTATGCGCAGAAGAAAATGACCGCCGAGCAGGCCGCTGCTTTGGTCAAGAGCGGCGACTGGGTGGATTATGGCTGGGCCGTGAACACCCCGGTGGCTGTGGATGCTGCCATCGCAAAGCGTCTGCCTGAGTTGGAGAACGTCAACTTCCGCGGCGGCATCCTGATGTGGGTGCCGGAGATCTTCCAGATCGATGACCCTGCTGCCCATATGACATGGAACAGCTGGCACATGAGCGGCATCGAGCGCAAGGCCATTGCGCAGGGCTTCTCCTTCTACTCCCCCCCATCCGCTATTCCGAGCTGCCCCGCTACTACCGCGACAGCACGGACCCCGTGGATGTGGCGGTCTTTCAGGTGACCCCCATGGACGAGCACGGCTACTTCAACTTCGGGCCCAGTGCTTCCCATCTGGGTGCCGTCTATGAAAAGGCCAAGAAGATCATCGTGGAAGTCAACACCAATATGCCGCGCTGCCTCGGCGGCACCGAGAACTGGGTGCACATCTCGCAGGTAGCCGGTGTGGTGGAGGGCAATAACCCGCCGCTGGGCCAGATGGCCGCTCCCGGTGCAGCCACCGAGGTCGATCTCGCCGTGGCAAACCTTATCGTCCCGCAGATCCCCAACGGCGCTTGCTTGCAGCTGGGCATCGGCGGTATGCCCAACGCCATCGGCAACCTGATCGCTCAGAGTGACCTGAAGGACCTCGGCGTGCACACCGAAATGTATGTGGACGCTTTTGTGGATATCGCCAAGGCCGGCAAGATCACCGGCCGCCACAAGAATCTGGACAAGGGCCGTCAGGTCTACGCCTTCGGTGCCGGCACCCAGAAGATGTACGATTACCTGAACGATAACCCGGAGTGCATGTCTGCACCCGTGGACTACACCAACGACATCCGCAGCATCTCCGCCCTCGACAACTTCATCTCCATCAACAACGCCGTGGATATCGACCTGTTCGGTCAGGTCAACGCTGAGAGCGCCGGCATCAAGCACATTTCCGGTACCGGCGGCCAGTTGGACTTCGTGATGGGCGCTTACCTCTCCAAGGGCGGCAAGAGCTTCATCTGCCTGTCCTCTACCTTTATGAACAAGAAGACCGGCAAAGTCGAGAGCCGCATCCGCCCCACGCTGGAAAACGGCAGCATCGTCACCGATACCCGCGCCAACGTGCACTATCTGTGCACCGAGTATGGCTGCGTGAACCTGAAGGGTTTGACCACTTGGGAAAAGGCCGAGGCTCTGATCAGTGTTGCACACCCCGATTTCCGGGATGAGCTGATCGCCGAAGCCGAAAAACTGCACATTTGGCGCCGGAGCAACAAGCGCTGAGCAACGCCGCGGGAGTTCCTGCTGCCCGCGGCAGGAATGGAGTTTGCAAACATGATGGACAAAAAGCCGCACATCAAACCGTATCTCTATGGGATGCTCGCAGGGTTTGGTGCCATTGCACTGAGCATCATCTTCTTCTTCCTGATCTACCGTTTTCAGGGCTTTGGGAACGCGATCTCCAAGGTGACGGGCATCCTGATGCCCTTCATCTACGGCGCGGTGATCGCCTACCTGCTCAAGCCGGTCTGCAACACGGTGGAGAATTTTCTCCGCCGCTTGCTGCCGGAGAAGATGGGCAGCACAGCCAATATGCTGGCCGTGGCGTTCTCGCTGCTGTTCGGCATCCTCGTCGTCTACGCCCTGTTCATGATGATCGTGCCGCAGCTCGTTACCAGCGTGACCACGCTGTATTACACCGCGCGGAACAACATCCGGGACTTTGTGGACTGGGCCTCCCAGCAGGAGATCATCGCCAGCAACGAACAGCTGCTGGACTTCATTGAGACCTCCTACGACAAATTACAGGCCAATCTGGACACATGGGTGAAGGAGACCCTTCTCCCCTCCATGCAGAGCATCCTGAGCGGTGCAGCCGTCGGCGTGATGAGCTTCGTGGCCTTCCTGAAGAACTTTGTCATCGGCCTAATCGTCTCGGTCTATCTGCTGGCCAGCCGGAAGAAGTTCGGCCAGCAGGCCAAGCTGATCCTCTACAGCGTCGTCAAGCGCCGCTGGGCCGACCTCTTTCTGGAAGAGATCTGCTACGCCGATAAGATGTTCGGCGGCTTCATCAACGGCAAGATCTTGGATTCCGCGATCATCGGCGTGCTGTGCTATATCGCCTGTCTGATCTTCAAGTTCCCCAGTGCCCTGCTCGTCTCCGTCATCATCGGTGTGACGAATGTCATCCCCTTCTTCGGTCCCTTCATCGGTGCCATTCCTGCCACCCTGCTCATCCTCATCCAGAGCCCCATCAAGGCCCTCTGGTTCGTCCTCTTCGTTCTGGTGCTCCAGCAGCTGGACGGCAACGTCATCGGCCCGAAGATCCTGGGCAACACCACCGGCCTTTCGAGCTTCTGGGTGCTCTTCGCCATCCTGCTGTTCGGCGGCCTGTGGGGCTTTGTTGGCATGATCATCGGCGTGCCGCTCTTTGCCGTCATCTATGACATCATCAAGAAACTGGTCATCCACGGCCTGCAACGCAACGAAGAGCTGGAAATGGTCAACACCTACCACGACCACTTCGGCGACCCCGAAGACGAACGACGGCAGAGCGTTTTTGAAAAAAATGCCCCGCCATCCTGTATGGGATG